>Ga0180438_10002546_pt1 | contig 29471 bp, 26 predicted proteins | sample SS_ome_12_FD_132455 | JGI IMG/M metagenome (GOLD analysis project Ga0180438, IMG submission 132455) | Hypersaline lake sediment archaeal communities from the Salton Sea, California, USA - SS_3_D_2 metaG | ecosystem: Environmental > Aquatic > Non-marine Saline and Alkaline > Hypersaline >...
CTGAAGCAGGTAATAAGAGAAAATGGTGCGGAGTCAATTGTACTGGCACAGGGCACCTCGAGGGAAGGGGAGTCATTCCTGGCCCGTTTTGGCAATCTACTGGGCACACCGAATGTTATGGCTGCCGGGCATTTCTGCTACCTTACCAGAGTTGGTGCCAGTCTGGTTACCTGCGGCAATCTTCCCATAAGCGATTATGACGGTGACCCCAAGTGCGTAATGGTATGGGGAAGCAACATATTCTGGACTAATCCCGACGAATATACTGGTGAAAACCTTTGCCGCGTACTAGCACAGGGTGCGAAGCTGATTGCGATTGACCCCAGGTTAACCTATACGTCAAGCCGAGCGGATGTCTGGCTGCAGCTGAGGCCAGGGACGGATGGTGCTCTGGCTCTCGGTATGCTGAATGTGATAATCAACGAAGGCCTCTACGATAAAGAGTTCGTGGAAAAGTATACCCATGGCTGGGACGAGTTCGTGGAGAGAGTTAACGAATACCCGGTGGAGAAGGTAGCTGAGATTACCTGGGTGCCGGCGGAAAAGATAAGAGAAGCGGCTAGGTTGTTTGCTGAAACGAAGCCAGCTACTATTCAGTGGGGAATCTCTATTGAACAGACCATCAATTGCATTGACAACGACCGTCTTCTGATTGACTTGGTGGCAATCACCGGCAACCTGGATGTGAAGGGCGGAAGTGCCTTCTTCCTGCCCCCGAGAGGGCAGACTATAAGCCAGTTTACGTTTCACAAAGAACTGTCTCCGGAACAGAGTGCCAAGTATGTGGCTGGCGACGCTCATAAGCTCTGCCATATGATAGGGCTGGTACCGGAGAACTATGTCTATGATGCCATTCTTACTGGCAAACCCTATCCGGTCAGGGCGATTCTCCTTCAAGCTTCCAATCCGGTTGTCACCAGGCCTAATGCCAGGATGGTCTATGAGGCATTGAGCAAAGTCGAATTTCTGTCGGTGGCCGATTTCTTCCTTACGCCGACTGCGGAACTGGCGGACATCTTCCTGCCGGCGGCTACCTGGCTGGAGGCAGACTATACCGGTGGATTCTTTTTCCGACATGGATATTTGTTTCCCAGGAAAAAAATCGTCCAGATTGGCGAATGCAAGTCCGATTTTGAGATATGGAATGAACTGGGGAGAAGGATGGGACAGAAACAGTGGGCTGACAACTACATAGGTGACCTTGACCAGATACTGGCTCCCGGCGGACGCACCTGGGCTGATGTCAGGGACAAACCTTACGTGAGAGGTGAGGTGAAATACAGAAAGTATCTGGATCGGGGCTTTTCCACCCCCACCGGGAAGTTCGAGCTCTACTGCACTATTTTCGAGAAGTGGGGTTATGACCCACTGCCGACATATAAGGAAGTACCGGAAAGCCCGGTAAGCAATCCCGACGTGGCTGAGGATTATCCCTATATCCTGGTAACTGGCGTCCGGTCGCCTGTCTTCTTCCACTCGGAGCACCGTATGATCCCCTGGCTTCGCGAATGTCACCCCGACCCCATTATTGAAATCCACCCCGATACGGCGAAGAAACACGGGATCGAGGAAGGCGATTGGGTGTATATTGAGACCCCTCGGGGAAGAATCAGACAGCGAGCCAGGATGGCACCCGGAAACAATCCTCGCGTGGTATGTATCCAGCACGGCTGGTGGTTTCCGGAAATAAAAACACCTGACCATGGTTGGGACCAGTCCAACAGCAACATCCTTACCGATAATGACCCGAAGACCCTTGACGTAGCTTTCGGTGCCAGCAATCTTAGAACCTTGATGTGCAAGATATATCCTGTGAAGCAGGAGGAGGCAAGATAATGTTCAAGGAATATAAACGAGTAACCTATGCCGACAACTGTATGGGTTGCTTAGCTTGTGAAGTAGCCTGCAAGCAGGAGCATGATTTTCCAGTCGGGCCGAGGTGGATAAGAGTCTTTCCTGATGTAAGAGACACAGGCGACAAATTGCGGTTCACCTATCTGGTTACCGAGTGTCATCGTGCTGCTACACCTCCGTGCAGCGCTGCCTGTCCGGCGGAGTTGGATGTCTGGAAGTATGTGCAGCTGGCCGCGGTGGGAAGATTTGAAGAAGCGCTGGAGGTGATAAGGGAGACCACGCCTTTTGCGGGCGTCCTCGGGTATGTGTGCACGCGGCCATGTGAGGCGGCCTGTGAACGGGGAAATATCGACATACCGGTGGCTATCCGTTCCATAAAAGGGTTCCTGGCTGACTACGAGATGAAGGCGGGCCGGAAGAAGGGAGCACCGGTAAAGAGAACGAAGAATGCTAAGGTGGCCATCATTGGGGCGGGGCCAGCAGGGCTTTCCTGTGCTTATGACCTGGTAAGGCAAGGTTACCCCGTTACCGTGTTCGAGGCTGACTCGGAAGCCGGGGGATTGATGCGCTGGGGTATACCCGAGTTCAGGCTCCCCAGAAACATACTAGACAATGAGATAGGCTATATTGAGGAGTTGGGGGTAGAGATTAACACAAAGACCCCGGTGAAAAGTCTGACCGAAATCTTCAATCAAGGATACAAAGCCATTTTCCTGGGCATCGGTGCTGGCACCAGCCAGAAAATGGAGATTCCAGGCGAAGAGAGCGCGGGAGTATTCCACGGTCTTGAATTCCTTAGGCAAGTCAATTCTGGAGTCAAAGTCAGCTTGGGAAACAAGGTAGCGGTCATCGGCGGTGGTAGTACAGCAGTGGACGCTGCTCGGGTGGTCCGCCGCTCGGGGGCTAAAGAAGTGACGATTGTTTATCGTCGCACCCGTGCGGAGATGCCGGCTGTTGTCAGCGAAGTGGAAGAAATGGAGCGCGAAGGAGTCAAGATCCAATTCCTGGCGGGACCGGTCGAAGTAATATCCGACGAGAAGGAAGTGAAGGGGATGCGATGTATCCGCATGGAGATGGGCGCACCCGATGCCAGTGGGCGCCGGCGCCCTGTGCGTGTCGAGGGCTCGGAATTCACCATCGACGTTGACAACGTAATCATAGCTATCGGTCAGGCGATGGACAGGGCGATTATGCCCGAGGGTCTGGCCTTTACCGATTGGGGGGCTCTTGTTGTTGACCCGGTTACTTTGCAGACAAGTATTGGAGGTGTATTTGCCGGGGGAGATAGGGTATCCGGACCAAGCGATATTGCTGGTGCTATCGGTGGAGGCAAGCAAGCAGCGATTTCCATCGACCGTTATCTTACAGGTGTGGATACCAAGGAGGACAGGGAAGTGAACTTCAGACTGACCAATGGCGCTCCCTGGGAGGAAAGCACCAAGCGGGCGTTTGCAGCCATCTCAAATGAGCAGGTAGCTCTGGCTGAGGCCAGACGTTGCTTGAATTGCGGTACTTGTGTGGAAGGGCTTGATAGAGGGAAGCAGCCGGCGTGTGCCAGTGCGTGTCCTGCTCATGCTATCTACTACCATGATATGTGGCCGCTGACTTCCAAGACCGGCATGCTTAAGGTGTAAGGCACGGTAGTTCCAGTTAATCGACTATTTGACTGATCAATTGTTTGTGGTATAATCTATTGAAGCCAGTGACAGCAGGTACCCGGAGGGTTTAAACAAATTGCCTGCCGAGGCGCAAGTTACACCTGTGTCAACTGGCACAGGAATTTTTATTATTGACTCTCCCCTCCAATGTAGGCGAGAGCTGAACAGAGTGTAAATATGTTAAAAGAAAAGAAGATGCAGATCGTGAGCAGCCTGACCGATGATTTGTTGCGAAGCTCCATTATCATCTCTACCAATTATCATGGCCTGCTGGCTAAACAAATGGCTGAGTTACGCAATACTCTGTCTGAAGCAGGAATCGAATACCATGTGGTCAAGAACACTCTGGTCTACCGTGCCGCTGACAGGGCAGGTAAACCGCAAGTGATGAACATAATCGAGGGTCCCGTGGCCCTGGCTTTCGGCTATGATGACGAAGTCAGGGCAGCTAAGCTCCTCAACCAGTATATCAAGTCCGCATCATCATCGCTACAAATTAGAGGAGGACTGTTAGGAGACAGGGTATTGACTTCGGAGGAAGTGATGAGCCTGGCTACTTTGCCACCTAGAGAAGTCCTCGTCTCCAAGCTGATCGGCCAACTGCAGGCCCCGGTAGGGATTTTACATAATGTCCTTAGCTCTCCTGTGCATGGGCTTGTGAACGTGCTACAAAACAAAGCACAGACTACTAAGGAATAATGAAGGAGGAAACCATGTCACCAGAGGAATCAGAGAAACAAGTTAAGGAAGAGAAGGCAAAGAAAGCTCCAAGGGCAAAGAAAGAAGTTGAGCAGGGAGGAGAGCAAGGAGCTTCAAAGGCAACGAAACAGGCTAAGAATTTGACCAAAGAAGAGATCATCGCTGCCATCAAGAGCATGACGGTCCTGGACCTGTCTGACCTGGTTAAGAGCCTGGAGCAGGAATTCGGAGTTAGTGCTGCTCCCGTAGCAGCAGCAGCTCCGGCGGCCGCTCCCAGCGAGGCGACAGAAGCAGCCCCGGCAGAGGAGAAGACAGAATTCAGCGTGACCTTAAAGAGCTTTGGCGAGAAGAAGATTGAAGTTATCAAGGCAGTGCGTGAAGTGACTACCTTAGGATTGAAACAAGCTAAGGATCTGGTGGAAGCTGCCCCACAGATGGTAAAAGAAGGCGTTCCCAAGGAGGAAGCCGAAACGATAAGGAAGAAACTAGAGGCCGCTGGAGCAACTGTAGAGGTTAAGTAGAGTCAACTCGAAGTTGTGGCAGTTGTGAGTGGGGTTAGAGAACATGTCGTCGGTCAGTTACCTGGCTATCTTGGGGTTGGGAGGGTTCTTTCTCCTCTTGGGCATCATTTTCGTTATCTGGAACAAGAGGGAGAAGGAAAGATACTACAATTCCATTCTGTTGACCCAAAGGGATGTTAAGGAGTCTCTGACTCATGACCCGGACCGCCCTTGGCTATCTGCCTGGCAGATAGGAGGCAGGATTTCGCTTGTCCTTGGCATTATGCTGCTGATTGCTGGGGGAGTTCTATGGCTCATTGCACATTAAGCCTGTCCTGAGCACTAACGGACGAAGGCTTTCTCTGCAAGATTGTTCAGTCACCTGGATCTATGCATTTCATAACACCAGACCAAGCTTAGGGAGATAACCGGTGCGGAAGAACAGGATGCCTCCTCGGGTTGTTCTATTTCTGTGGCCTGCGTTAGACGGACTTCTGAGACGAATCTATCGCATCAAGCCACTGAGAGCCGACGGCAGTGGCATTATTTGTGTCAACCTGCACTGCTACAGGGGCCCGACCAGGGTACTCAGTGACGGCTGTCACGTGAGAAGTGGAGACACAGTAATGGAGCTGCATTTGAACAACGCCTGGTTCAAGAGTAGACGCAATCTGAACCTGGGGGCCTCACAGTCGCCCAAGGAATTCCTTGGTTGCTTTGCGGAGGACCTGCGCTTTCTGGGACAGCAGATGAACGGCGGGATGTTTGGAAACGTTACAGCACTCCACGGTAGCACCCTCTTCGATGCGGCCGCAAGGCGACTGGGATTTCAGGTTGATGAACTATCCGACAGCTGGTGGAAGATGGGGGCCCGCTTCTATATGGCCGGTCTAATGCAAGTCTACCATCTGCGTCCGGGCGACGCATCTGAGTTCAAACGGAAGACCTGGGAACTTACAGAAGTGTGGTTCTCCAGGACGGCACTCCTCGCCAGGTATGGTCAAGAACATCCCTGAGTGTGCTTGCATCCCTATCCGGGCCTGCCAGGCTCAATGCTTTTCCTGTAACTCCAGCAGCTCGGGTATGGTGACGAAGTCATAGCCCCTCTCGCTAAGGGCCTCAATGAGCAGGGGCAAAGCCCGCAGCATCTGGCTGCGATCATAGCCCGGTCTACCGTCTCGACCGTCATGCAGGACGATTACGCTTCCTGCCTTCACCCGCTGGACGATAGTGTGTACAATCTCATCGCTGGACTTGCTCTCCTTCCAGTCTGTCGTCATATTGTCCCAGGTAACTACCATGTAGCCGAGGCGGCGAACAGCCTGCATCAGCCAGGGAGTGCGGAACCCGTAGGGAGGGCGGAAAAGGCTGGGCTCGAATCCGGTACACTTATAGATTGCCTGATGAGCTAGTTTGATGTCACGCGTAACTGTGCTGCTGCGTCTTAGAGACAGAGATTTGTGGTGGTAGTAAGAGTGATTTCCAATCACATTTCCCGCTTCTGCTATCCGCCGGCAGGTATCAGGGTGACGGCGAACATTCTGCCCGATGACGAAGAAGGTCGCCTTTATGCCATAGTGTTCCAGTATGTTGAGAACCTGCGAGGTGTATGGTTCGTTCGGGCCATCGTCAAAGGTCAGAGAGATCTTGGGGCGATCCCGATTGCCGTTGGGCCATACCTTGCCGTAGAATCGGGAGCGAGGACTGACCCCGTGGTAGGCAAACAGGGTACTCAAAATACCGATATCAAAAACGTAGATCAACCTTCCCACTGCCTCAATCACAGGTCCCAGGTGCAACCAGAGTAGGCCGAAAGAAAGAGCAACATACCACAAGGATGTCCTGAGCTTCTCCGAGGAGAAATTGGTGACCACTGTCTGCCACGTTTTCGCCGGCAGGTCTTCCAGCGTTTCGGATATTGGCTCGTACCAGAAGAGTATAGAGAAGTAGTTAACGACCCAGTTCCAGTACAGAGTCACCACTCCAACCCTTTTGAGGCGACGGGCCGAGGTAAGGACAAAGAGTCGGGGAATAATGCACCCCTTACCGACTTTCTCCAGTCTCAAGGAGAGTTCATACTCCTCTCCATAGAACCTGATCCTGGTATCGAAGCCGCCCACCTCTTGGAGAGCTGACCGCCTTACGGCGAAGTTGGACCCCCATACGGCGCTGCCTTTGCTGACGACTTTCCGAAAGAGGTGGTCTGTGATAATGCTGAGGAAATTGCCGATGTGGGAAGCAATGCGGGCAAACTTGCCAGCGTCGAAGTAGGCGTAGGGTCCGCTGATCACCACCGTCTTGGGCTCTCGAATGAAGCGGGACACGAGGGTGGAAAGCCAGCAGGCCGGTGCCTGGGTATCGGCATCGATGAAGGCGATGATGTCTCCCCTCGCTACGTCAGCGCCCTTCTGTCGAGCACAGGCAGGACTTCGCCGGCTTTCATAGACAACTCTGGCTCCCCAATCGAAGGCTATGCGGGCGGTATTGTCCGTGCTTGCGTTGTCAACCACGATGACTTCATATCCTGCCGCGTAGTCCTGCTTCCTTATGGATTCCAGACACAAAGACAGGAACCTCTCCTCATTGTAAGCTGGTATGACCACCGATACAGATGGTAACTCTTTGCGGCTCGCCGTTTGTGTCTGCATTGCGCGACCTCGGCTCAATGCTTGTCAGCGCCCTCAACGCCAAGTCTATAGGTGATCTCCTTCAACGATACTTTGCCGGCAGACAGGACCACCTTTAGCGCATCGTCCACTGATATGTTGGTTCGGATAACATCGCCCTCCTTAACTATTTCCAGATAGCCGGATGTGGGGTTGGGGGATGTCGGGATGAAGACGCTGAGCAGCTTCTCACCGGACTCGGTGCGTGACTCTCTGGTTACGAATCCTATAGCCCTCATGCCCTTCTTGGGGAATTCCACAAGTACTACCTGTAAGAACCTGCTCTGACCCGAAGTGGTGAAGCTTTCCATGATTTGCTTGATGCTTGTATAGAGGTACCGAAACAGAGGTACTCTTGCCAGCAGAGATTCTATGTAGCCGATGAACCTTTTTCCGATCACACTGGTCGCGATAACTCCGGTGAGGTAGATTACTGCTATCGTTATGGCAATGCCCAGGCCGGGAATCGTGTAACCGAGCAGGTACTGGGCTGCTGGCTGTAGAATGCCGTCGATAGCAAGAAAAAGCCAGCGCAATATGTATATGGCGACAATAATCGGTACAACGACCAGGACTCCGGCCAGGAACTGGGTTCTTAGTTTCCTGTTCACCCCACTCAGAGATATCCTCCTGCTCGGTGTCATCGCCCTGATCTTCCTGCCGGTTCAAAATAACTCTTCATAACTATTCTAGCACTGTGAGAGCGGGAAGCAAGATGGCCCATTGCACGGCACCAAACGAGTCTTGTGCTCATACCACTTCCTTGTGCCGGTACTGTAGAGCTTCAGCCATATGGTGAGTCTTTATGATTTCGCTATGCTCTAGATCGGCGATGGTGCGGGAAAGCTTGAGAATGCGGTGGAAGGCCCGACCGGTCAGATGGAGTTGCTTCATAGCGGCACGAAGCAGGCTCTGCGCTGCTGGTTCCACCGTGCAGAATTCTTTGACCTCCTTGGGTGTCATATCGGCGTTGCACCTTATCTTCGTCCCTCGAAAACGGTCAAGCTGTATTTCATGGGCCGCCTTAACCCTGGCCCTGACTTCATGTGCGCCTTCCGCGGGCCTGTCCTCGGTGAGTTTTTCGTAATCGAGATGGGGAACATCAACGAAGATGTCAATGCGGTCCAGTAGCGGTCCACTTATTCTTCTGTGATACCGAGAGACTTCCCCTGGTGAGCATTTGCATTCCTTGAACGGGTCGCCGTAGTAGCCACAGGGGCAGGGGTTCATAGCTGCAACCAGCATGAAACTGGCGGGGAAGGTGACGCTGCCATGGACTCGGCTGACGGTTACAGTTCCATCCTCTATTGGCTGACGGAGGGACTCGAGGGTGACGTGCCCGAATTCGGGAAATTCGTCCAGAAACAGCACTCCGTGGTGGCCCAAGCTTATCTCTCCGGGCCGAGGCCACTGTCCTCCCCCTACCAGGCCGGCATGAGATACGGTGTAGTGAGGTGAGCGAAACGGGCGTTCTACGACGATAGGTGTATCCTGTGGCAACAGTCCACTAACACTGTAGATCTTGGTTACCTCTATGGCTTCTTCCATGCTTAGGAGGGGCAATATTGAGGGCAAGGCGCGGGCCAGCATGGTCTTGCCGCTCCCCGGCGGACCACACATCAGGATGTTATGTCTTCCGGATGCCGCTACCTCCAAAGCCCTCTTGGCATGCTCCTGGCCCTTGATATGAACAAGGTCGAAATCATAACTCGGACGGGACTCATGTTCCCAGTTCAATCTGTCCGTGTATTCCGGGATGTTGGCTCCGCCTTGAAGGTGAGCAACCAGTTGTGCCAGTGATTCAGCCGGGAATATATGCATGTTGTTTATCAAGGAAGCCTCTTTAGCATCATCCCAGGGCACAAATACGGTAGATAGCCCTCTATCCCTGGCCAGAGCCACCATAGGCAATACCCCGTGGGTGTGCCGCAGCTTGCCGTCCAGAGAGAGTTCCCCCAGGAAGATACTGTCGGAGAGGTCGGCATTCAGCTGCTCTGAGCTGATCAAAATGCCTATGGCTATGGATAGATCGTATGCAGGCCCTTCCTTTTTCAGGTCCGCCGGAGCTAGGTTGACAGTGATACGCCTGTTGGGGAACTTGTAGTAGGAATTCCTTATTGCTGACCTTACTCTTTCTCTTGCTTCCTGTACCGCCTTATCTGGCAGTCCAACGATGGTGAAAGAAGGCAGTCCCGGTGATATATCTACCTCTACTTCCACCACGGCTCCCTCGAGACCGACTACGGCAGCACTTTTTACTTTGGCTAGCATCTTGACAATATACTCTCGTCTGACCCAGGGTCAGCTTCTCTCCCGCAGAGAGTCCTCAATTCTTCTCATTAGTTCTCCATTCTCTTCCTCAGATAACATAAGGTTGCTCTCTAGCTTGCCAATGTAACCATCGATTTCAGGAAACTGGGATCTTGCCTGGGCCAGTTTTCTATTTTGCTCTTGAATCTCCTCGTCTAGGTCGGCAAAGTCAATCTTGAGGTTCAACTTTTGGTTAAGAAAGCTCAGGACTCTCTTCTGAGCCTCAGCATCCTCTACCGCTGTCAGGTAGAAAGGTATCGGCACCCACAGACCTACCCCCGGGATATTTCTGTTCTTGGCTAGCCACAGGAGCAAGGAATTCAAGGTTGGTCTCTCTCCTGAAGGAGTTTGATAATCCATCTCTCCCATCACGTCGTATTGGCTCAAGATGTCCTTGAGTTCTGCCGAATTGACTACGGCGAGCAACTGGCGGGGGGTGGTATGGGCGTCTAAGCTGACCATTGCCCCGATGACATATAGCTCTTTGACGTGGCAATGACGTTCAGCCACGTCCAGGATCGAGTTCAGGAATCCATACCACTCGGCTCCGGGGGGATCGCTCCGGAAGATCACCAACTCCTGTTCCGGGCATACATAGAATTTGCTTTCCGGAAACTGGGCCAGATCACCTTTTACGGTGACTCCGCCCAGCTGAAAATAGTAGTCGGGCTCAATCTCAGCAAACTCTCGCCCTTCCAGCTTGCGGTTCAGATAGTCAGTAGTTCTTCTTCCCAGATCGCCCACGTCGTCGCTCCAACCAAACACCAGGGAAGATTGAGAGAGCCCTGGTTCTTTGCGGATTTTCACGGAATGCTGGCGGCTCAACCTGCCCCACCTCGCTTCTTGAAGAACTTCTCAACGTCTTCCATGATCTTCTTCTCTTCCTCTTCAGTAATGGGGCCGGGCTCACTTGGTTTGGCATAGGTCACATGCGCGAGCCTATCCAATTGCCCCCTCATTTCAGCAGGAATTTGCTGGTAGAACTCTTCGATGCCCCGTTCCACTTTTTCGTCTAGTTGATCCAGTTTGTCCAGGTTGACCTCTATTCCAACGGTGTGACTGAGTACCTCGAGGACTGACCTTGAGGCTTTTGGATAGGCCAGCGGCAGTCCCTGAAGATATACCGGCATCTCACCCATCAGGCACATAGCCTCAAAACCTCTCTTCTTGGCCATTCCCAACAGAAGCCCGTTCAGCCCGGTGATAGTCCCCTGTCCGCCCCTTCCCTCGATGTCGGACATGAGTACGGTGTTCTCGTACCCCCTTATTTCCTGGATCAGCCTTTCGTTATTGGGCACGGCCCACACTCTTGGCTTCAAGGTATGGTGGGTCAAAGCTACGGCTGCCCCGGAAGTATAGATTCTGCGACATTTGAATCTGTCCGCCATATCAACAACGAGGTTGGCCATCTGATAGGCCTTCTTTCCCTGAGCATAGACCTTCCCCCCTTCGGTCGGCTGCTCTTCACCGACGAAGAATATGAAGTCCTTCCCCTCTATCGTTTTGAAATAGAACTTGCTACTGGGAAACTCCAGGTATTCCAACACTCCCTTGCGAATCTCGACCCGCCTGGGGTAGAAGAAATGCCAGGGCTCAATCTGTGCAAACTCCTCTGCCTCCAGTGCGGCTCTCAGAGTATCAACGGCAATCAGTCCGATATTGCCTATGCCGGGCCAGCCAGCCACCAGGATTGGATTCTTAAGCTGGGGTTCCTGATAAAGTTTGATTGCCATGGCTCTATCCGAGTGCATGTTTATTATATACTATATGAGGCGTTCCTTATGTTCCCGTGGGCAAAATGTTTATGGGAATTCTGGCAAATAGCCTGGAAACCGGAAAGGGGGTAGACCATGACACACTGGGAGAGAGACCTGCCGCCCATCGCCAGGGAGAGGTTATCCAGAATCGGAGAGTTGACCGAAGAAGAAAAACAGAAAATGGTAGACGGGGGTAAGGTGGATTCCCTCCTTTCAGAGTTCTATCAAGATAAGATTGATGCCGAAAGCCTTTGGAAGAGGCTGAAAAATGAAGGTAGGCCGTCTCTTCTGAGGGAAGCTCAGACGAGGCTGATAGATTCTCTTAGCCTTGGCAGCACTGCAGCCGAACTGCAAAAGAGAAGGGATGGGATTCTGGCCGTGGAGACCCTCAAGGCAGAACAGAATACTCCCGTTGTTGAACTGAACCTGAAACTGATGGAGGACCTCCAGAATAGGTACAAAGGAGAAATCGACCAGGCCTACACCAGTCTAAGAGCTGAAGTAGAAAGGAATCCGCAGCTAAGGGTGAAGCAGGTTCAGCAAGGACAGAGCGCCATGCTCGTTCAACTGACCGTTGATGAGGCCATCGCACAGCTTCCTCAATGGCAAGATTTTCTTTCCAAGCACCAGAAAAGATACAGCCAGGAGTTTGCCAGAGTCACGGAAGCATTGAAGAGAGAGTTAATATGAAGAACTGGTTGGCTGCACCGACACTTCAAATCTTGCCCGCAGAATCTGACTGAGGGCTGTAACGCGAATTCCCGCAACGACCACTACCCGGTTGGCAAATATCTGGATATCGCGGGAAACAATGGAACAGTGGACCAGAATGTTGCGTCAGCAACTGCCTAGGGAAACGCCCCACCATCTATGGTGATGGCTTGTCCCGTGATATAGCTGGCCCTTTCAGTGGCCAAGAAACCTACCAGTTCAGCCACCTCCTCAGGTTTGCCAAAGCGCCGCAGCGGAATCATTGCCAGTATGGCGTCCTTTCTTTCGTCGGGCAGCCTGTCCGTCATGCCGGTGGTAATGAAGCCCGGCGCCACCGCATTGGCAGTGATATTGCGGGAACCGATCTCGCGGGCTACGCTCTTGGTGAAGGCGATGACTCCGCCTTTGGAAGCAGCATAGTTGCTTTGTCCCGCATTCCCGACTCTTCCCACAACGGAGGCGACACTTATGATGCGTCCCCATTCCTGCCTCATCATGTACTTCAGGGCATATTTGGTGCACAGGTAGGCTCCACGCAGATTGGTGGCGATTACATCGTCCCAAGCATCGTCGGGCATTCTTAAAAGAAGAGTATCCCTGTTGACTCCGGCATTGTTCACCAGAATATCAACCTTATCCCACTTGTCAGCTACCTGCTCTATCATAGCTTTCGCCGCCCCGCTATCCCGGATATCGGCTTCAATCGATATGGCTTCCCCGCCTGTACCGATTATGCTCTCCGTCAAAGCATCGGCATCGACCTTGTTACTCGCTTCGATTGCTACATAGTTAATCGCAACCCTGGAACCAAGACTGGCGAGCTTGAGGGCAATGGCTCTACCTATGCCGCGAGAGGCACCAGTTACCAGAGATACCTTACCGTCTAATTCCATTGCCGGCATTTAGTCATTGACACGCTTGAGCACCAGGCAGCAGTTTTCGCCACCCAGACCAAAGCTATTGGACAGACATACATTCACTTGAGACGGGCGAGCCACATTGGGGACATAATCGAGATCACAATCAGGGTCAGGCGTCTCATAGTTTATGGTCGGATGGATGACCCCTCTGTTCATCACCAGCAGGGCAGCAATCGTCTCAACGACTCCGGCGGCGGTGACGAGATGGCCAATCATGGACTTGGTGGAGCTTATGGGAATCCTGTAAGCGCGTTCTCCGAACACCATCTTGATAGCCTTGGTTTCGCTGGCATCATTCAGCTTAGTGCTGGTGCCGTGAGCGTTGATGTAATCAACTTCCTCAGCCGTTAACCTGGCATTTTGCAGCGCGCTACGAATGGCATAAGACTCGGACTCAGGGGCTGGAGCGGTTGAATCGTAGGCATCGAAAGACCAGCCCACGCCGGCAATCTCAGCCAGTGTGTTTGCGCCTCGCCTTAGGGCGTGTTCGTAGCTTTCCAAAACAATTAGTCCGGCGCCCTCACCATATACAAAACCGTTGCGATTAAGATCGAAGGGGCGGCAAGCTTTGGAAGGCTCGGGTTCCCGGGACAGAGCTCCCATTATGTCCAGTCCGGCTATGGAAACAGGCTCCAGACTAGCGTCGGAAGATCCGGCGATCATCACGTCCGCGTACCCTAACCGGATGAAATTCATCGCTGCCCCGATAGCATCAGCGCCACTGGCGCAAAGGCTATTCACAGCGCTATTAGGGCCCTTGGCGCCCAGCAGCATTCCTACCTGCATCGAGGCTGCACTGGCGGTCGACTTGGTGATAAATAGCGGGTCAGCTCTTCTAGGACCCACCCTCTGGTACAGCTCCCATCCTCTAATAATGTAGCCTTGCTCCGTCATGGTGGAAATGGTGACACCCACTCGCTCGGGATTCTCCTGAGCCATGTCCAGGTCGGCTGACTTTATCGCTTCTCTAGCCGCAGCAATGGCAAACTGAATGGTCCTTGAAGTCCGATCAACTACCTTCAGGTCCATGTACTGTGTTGGGTCGAAATCGGTGACCTCGGCATTGACTTTCACTCGAAAATTGGTGGTATCAAACCGAGTAATAGTGCGAAAGGCTGATTTTCCCGTGGCCAGTCCCTCCCAGAACTCATCTACGCTTAAGCCCAAGGGATTGATAGTGCCCATGCCGGTAACTACAACCCTTGGTACATCCAGGGTACCCCAAGAATGGTTCGAGTTATTGTGATTGTTAGACTTCTTCATTGTTTTCCATTTCCACGTGAGTGAAGGGCCCTACGGAGGTTCCGCCATCAATGACAATCGTTTGCCCTCTTATCATGAAGGCCTCTTCGCTACATAAAAAAGCTACTACGTTGGCGATATCTTCGGGAAGCACCATCCTTCCTGCGGGGGTTATTTGATGACTGTCTTTTACCAGTCCTTCCTTAAAATAGAACTTGAGAGCGTCTGTCTCCACGGCAGAGGCAGCCACAGCATTGACGCATATGTCCTGGGGTGCCAGTTCTATGGCCAGGTATCGGGTCAGAGCTTCCAGAGCGGCTTTAGAGACTCCAACGATCGTATAGTTGGGCAGGACAAAACGCGAACCCAGGCTGGAGATGCTGACTACCTTGCCACCCCTCCCATCCATTAGTTTGGCTGCCCTCTGGGTACAAAGTAATAGGGCCCTGGCGTTGATGTCCATGGTCCATTCCCAGGCCTTAGTATCTAGGTCCATTATGGGACGGCCCACACCCGAAGCCGCGTTATTGATGAAGATGTCCAGGTGGCCAAACTTGCTGCCAATCATGTCGAACATTTCCTGGATCTTGGCCGGGTCACCTACGTTAGCTCGGACAAGTTCAGCTTTCACGCCCAGAGTCTCGATTTCCTTAGCTGTTTGCTGCGCGGCGTCCCTGTGTCGGAAAAAGTTGACCACGATATCGGCCCCCTGGGAAGCAAGTTTCAGGGCGATGGCCTTGCCAATGTCTCGTCCGCCGCCTGTGACTAGCGCCAGCTTCCCTTCAAGGGGCACGGTCAAACCATCTCCTTTTGTCCTGCCTTGCCTTCCACGTAAGAAACGAAATCGCCGAAGTTCTGAAACTTCTGGGCCTCCTCGTCAGGGATTTCAATTTCAAAGCGCTCTTCCACTGCTACCAATGCCTGCACTATATCCAATGAGTCCGCCTTGATGTCCTTGAATGTGCTTTCCCGGGTAATAATGTTCGGGTCAACACGGGTAATTCTGGCCACGATTTCTCTTACTTGCTCTTCAACAGTCATGATTTGCCCCCTTGGTTAGATTTTGCTAGTTCCGACTTCAAGGTTTCGATGACGTCGGCTCTTATTGCTTTCTCGGCGCTTTCTATAGCATTAGCTATGTGGGATGCCCGGCTAGCTCCATGGGCTATCCTAACAACCCCATCAATGCCCCACAGGATGCCGCCACCGTTCGTCTCTGTTTTGCGGGATATCTGGTTTGCCGGGAACATTCTATCGAATAATAGTCTAACCAGCACATTCAGAGGTGGGTACCTTTTCAACCTTCGTGCGATCCAATCTCTAGCGTGGCTTGCTATGCTCTCGTATAACTTCAGCACTACGTTGCCCACAAATCCGTCGCAGACGATGACGTTGGCCTTTCCACTGAAGATGTCGTTGCCTTCTATGTTTCCAATAAAGTTAAGGCCGCTATCCTTGAGAAGAAGGTAGGCCTCACGCACTGTTGCATTCCCCTTGCTGTCTTCACTGCCGGTACTTAGCAAAGCTATCTTGGGGTCGGCAATGTTCAGGAACTTCTTAGCGTAAACCGAGCCGACGACGGCGAAATCCAGAAGCTGATGCGGCTTACAGTCGACGTTGGCCCCCAGATCAACCAGCACTGTATCAGGTGCGAAGGTGCCGAGGGAGCCAACAATGGCCGGGCGATATATCCCATCCACCATGCCCATATACTGCATAGCGCTGGTTGCTGCGGCTGCACTGGACCCGGCGCTAATTAGGGCATCTGCCTTGCCTGCTCTCACCATCTTTGCCGCTATGGCTACGGAGCAATTGGGCTTCTGACGGATCACCGCGACAGGCGAGTCACTCTCCCTGATAACGTCGCTGGCTTCCACGATATGGATTGACGAATGGTTGACAGATTTGTACCTGGCCAGTTCATCTTCCAGAACCTTGGTGGCACCGACCAGGAAGATTTCTACATCCCCTTTCCGGGCTGCGAGCACTGCCCCTCTAACTATCTCCCCGGGAGCATTATCGCCACCCATGGCATCGACCGCTATCCTCACCCTGCTGTTGTGAGCCATCTCTTCTATTCTTGAGCGCTTGAGAGCCTTGCTGTCGTCTCCCCTGCGACTACGGTTTCGCCTTTCTGATTGCGGCACTCAAAACTGCAATTTGCATATGATACACCATCTTTCTGCTCAATGGAATTTACCCTGCCATTGATAGTGAGGGTGTCTCCAGGACGTGCCGATTCCTTGAACTTTGCCCGAAGCTTGCCTCCAGACAGCCAGTCTTGGCCAAAAGCCGAAGTCATCATCTCCGACACATAGGCAAGGTTAAGCATACCGTGGGCAATAGTGCCGCCAAAAGGAGTCTTAGCAGCAAAAGACTCATCCACATGGATGGGGTTGAAATCACCGGATGCCTCAGCATAAAGGTTAATCTTCTCCTGGGTGATGTGCTTCACCACCGGATCAAGAGTCTTTCCTTCCTGGATTTCTGTAAGCATTTCTCTCTCAGGTAGGTAGTGCCACAGTTGCCTTTCCCCACTGTACCCTTTCTCTGTCTTGGTCGAAGCTCTCCAGTTCTAGGATTAGTACGCTCATCTTGCCTCGAGTGATCTTCTGTGCCACTGTAATATGACATTCTATGACAGTGCCGATAGGCACCAGTTTGAGGAACTCCAGCTCCTGTGAAGCATGTATGGCGACAGTGTCAGGTGCCAGCGAAAGCGATCCGGTCATAGCCGCTATGGCACATGCAGTGATAGCCAGTGGGGGTACAAACCCGTCGCCCGTACCATCCACGGCCCTCAAGTATTTGGAAACGAGCGGGGCGCTGAGTTCATAGGTGGAAAGGGGAAATTCATAACCGGGCACTAGTTCTTCGTAGTCTACACTCTTACCCTGCATTTGGCCGCGACCTGATGCATCGGCTTACTATGTATAGTCCATTATACACCACCTCAAATTATTGTCAACATTCCAGTAGAACGAATCCAATGTTTGCCACTTTGTAGCCGGCGAAACTTGGAGGAATCAAGAGTCATTCCGCCTGCTGGCGGCCGCGGCATGGCAAAAGAGTTGGCAAACGAAGTGTGTGGGGTGGACTGCATTCTTGTCCACTGTGCTGTCCGATGGGCTCGGCAGGATTCGAACCTGCGACCAACCGGTTATGAGCCGGCCGCTCTGCCACTGAGCTACGAGCCCGTTCTGTTCGCTGTGCAGGAGTTCGAGTTCACGGCAGACAGATCCATATTGTATTGAGGGGTAGAAGAGACCAACTGCGCCAATCTGTTTGAGGGACGAGCGCTCGCTGAGTTCCATGTTCTAGCCCTCTTTGAACCTTAAAGGCGGGAGAAAACCAACTCTTTCCCAACAGTCAGATGGCCGTTTTGCAGATCTTCCGCCACTCGCTTTGGTGATTTTATCATGTCTGCCTGCCAGGCAACAACTGGTTTTATAGCACAAGCGCATTCGGCTGCGCCCTACTTTGCCAAATCCGCCAAACGATTAATCCTTTGACCTCATCAGTCCAAAGTGATAGACTGTCAAAGCGTCTTCTCAGTCAACACTTAGCTGCGGAGCCGAGGCCAGGTCGCAATGTGGCTGAAGGCTCCGAACTACACTCTAGGTCATGCCCCGAGGCAGGAGGGGAGGAAAATGAGAATAGAAAGCCCCAGATACACTGAGCGCTTCGGTGCTGTCAGGATCAACGATGTGCAGCAGGTACTGGAACTTGACTCCGGCAGAGCCAAAGAACTTCCTCCGCAGGAGAATATCGCCGTTCAGAAGATTGAGGAGGATGTTATCAAGGACTTCGAAGAAAGGATGGCTATTGTTGTACCCACCAAGGACGAGAAACTGAAGCTGTTCGAGGGTGTCATCAGCGGCGTTCCCCATGAATGTCTGATAATCGTAGTCTCCAATAGCCAGAGAAAGCGCGTTGATCGGTTCAGGATGGAAAAGGACGCTCTGAACCAGTTCTGCCACTTCACCAGGCGCGAGGCTTTGATTGTTCATCAGAAGGACCCCGTACTCGCCCAAGCTCTGTCCGATGCCGGCTGGACCAATATTCTGGGAGACGATGGGCTCATAAGGAATGGCAAAGCTGAAGGCATGTTGGCTGCAATCCTTATCGCTATGGTTGCTGGCAAAGATTTTGTGGGGTTTATCGATGCGGACAACTATTTTCCCGGTGCTGTATGGGAATATGCCAGGTGCTACGCTACCGGCTTCAGCATGGCTAGATCCCCTTACAGCATGGTCAGGGTTCTGTGGCGCTACAAGCCCAAGATCTCAGCAGGTATGCACTTCAGGAGATGGGGGCGAGTATCAGAGATAACCAACAGGTGTATGAATTCACTGATCTCGAACAAGACCGGGTTTGACACCGAGATTATCAAGACAGGGAACGCCGGAGAGCACGCCATGAGCGTGAAGCTGGCAGAAATACTTACTTATGCGTCGGGCTACGCTGTGGAACCGCAGGAACTAATATCTATCTTTGAGGGGTTTGGTGGTATTCTACCCATGACACATGCCACCGCTGCCAAACATGGCATTGAGGTATTCCAGACCGAGACCAGGAACCCCCACCTCCATGAAGAAAAGGGTGGTCAGCATCTCCTGGTGGAGATGCTATTGCCGGGTCTGGGGTCTATTTATCACTCCCCGCTATGTGAAGAAGAGACCAGGCAACTAATTCTCGATGAGCTTTTGCAGCAGGATGCAATCCAGCCAGACGAAGAGCCGCCAAAACCACGTCTTATTACTCCACCAAAGACAGCCAGCCTGAAGAAATTCACCGAAGCTATGGCGGGACACATGAAATCATATTCGGCCCTAGAGGAAGAGTCATGAAAGCTGTGATTCTCGTGGGTGGGGAGGGGACGAGGCTTCGCCCACTGACCTGTAACACCCCTAAAGCAGTGGTACCTATCCTGAACCGTCCGTTCCTGGAGCATTTACTGGACTACTTGCGGGGGCACGGAGTTACCGATGCTGTTCTTGCCATGGGTTATATGCCTGATCCCATCCAAAGCTGCTTGGGGGATGGCGGTCAACTTGGGGTTCGACTGACCTATCTCGTAGAGGACTCACCTCTGGGCACGGCGGGGGCAGTGAAGAATGCTGAATCCTACCTGGATGAGCCCTTTCTGGTCTTCAACGGGGACATTATCACGGAGATAGACCTGAGCGCTATGATGAAACGCCACAAAGAATTGAAGCCCAAAACCAGCATAGCACTGACACCGGTGGATAATCCTACTATCTATGGAGTAGTAGAGACTGACCCCCAGGGTCTAGTGCAGCGCTTTGTCGAGAAGCCGACCTGGGACAATGTTACCACTAACATGATAAATGCCGGCATCTACATATTGGAGCCTGAGGTACTAACACTCATTCCAGAATCTACCCCGTCTATGTTCGAGAATTACGTATTCCCCAGGCTTCTCGAGATGGGTGAGCGTATACTGGGCTATCCCTCCGATGCCTACTGGATTGATATCGGCACACCGGAGAAGTACCTGCAGGCAAACCATGACCTTCTTGTGCAGCAAGTTGGTACAGGTATTCAATCTGAGGGAAAGAGTCAGATACATCCTGCCGCTCAAATCGAAGGCCCGGTTCTGATCGGTGGGGGATGTACTGTTGCTGAGGACGCCAGGCTAAGAGGCCCTGTTGTTCTGGGGCCGCATTGTGAAATTGGCCAAGGTGCCCTTGTACAGGGAGCGGTGTTGTGGGACCACTCGAGAGTGGGCGAGGAAGCACTACTGAGCAATTGCGTGGTTTGTTCATACGGCTATGTGGAGAAGGGCAGCCGTGTTTCGGACAACTGCGTGTTAGGTGAAGGTGTAACCCTGGCTTCAGGAAGCATACTGGATAGAGATACGAAGGTCTGGCCGGATGGGTGGACTGGGTTAAATGCGACTCGATCCTGAGTATCGGTATCATGATCTGGCTAGCTCCGCCGCCCGAGGTGATGGTCAGTAGACACATCAGTCAGAGGGATATTGCGGATTTGGTTCCTGAAGCTAGAAAGGAGTCTGTATGTGCCCTATTTGCGGTGTCGTAAGTCGGAATAACGAAGACATAGGCAGCCGGGTACACTCCATGATGAGCACCCTGGACGGCAGTATGTCCGACGAGTCCTGGCTTGTTTCCGACGGAGTGTTACACCGGTGGCAGAGAGGCAACTATCCGATAGCAGGGTGGGCTCTGGGACAGGCCTCCTGCGCTACCAGGGAACAGGTCTCAACGAAGCCTGGCTTTGATGAGAGGGGTAGGCTATGCGTGCTTTACGAAGGGAATCTCTATAACAGTGATGATTTGAGGTCAAGCCTAGCCTCAAAGCAGAAACCGGCCAACGGAAGTGCGGCCGAGATAGTGGGTTACCTGCTGGCAGAAAGATACGCAGATAACCTGGTTGAGGCGCTAAAACAGGTGTCACCTATGCTTGACGGCGAACACTGCCTGGCGGCGGGTGACGGCAAGGAAGTTGTAATCATGCGGGACTTTGCCGGTCGACGGCCGGTCTTCTATGCCGAGAACAACGGAGTTGTGGCCTTTGCCTCCAGGAAGACGGCACTGTGGGAGATAAGGATGCGCAACGTAAGGCCACTGCGAGCCGGAACTCTGGCAGCGTTTGGAAAGAATGGCACCGTTGTTGACGAAGCCTATTCATTGAACAAGATGAACATCCAGGTGACTATAGAGGACTCGGTTGAAGCTGCTGACAGCTACTGTGCCCTGCTAAAGGCCGCTGTTGAAAAGAGGTTGAGCAATGTAAAGAGGGTGGCGGCACTCGTTTCGGGAGGTGTAGATAGTTGCCTGATAGCCAAGCTGGTGGCAGATACATGTGCCGTGAAGGGTATTGAGGTAACCACATATACTGCTGGTATAGAGGGGTCGACTGATATTGACTATGCCAGACAATTTGCTCAGGAACTGGGGCTAAAACACAAGGTAAGAACGCTGGGGCAAGACGAGATTGAGTCATACATACCTCGAGTAGCCACTGCGGTGGAGGAGAGGGATCTGGTGCAGATTGAAGCCGGCATAGGAGTATATGCTGCAGTGGAGATGGCAAGCCAGGATGGCCTCAAAGTGATCTTCTCCGGGCAGGGCCCGGATGAGCTATGGGGTGGCTATACGTGGTATCCCCGAGTGATTGCCAAGGATGGCTACGAGCGACTGTTGCAGAACATGTGGGGCGATTTGGAGAGAGCCGACGTCGAGACCTTTGATAGGGAGAACCGAATTGCCATGGCCCATGGTGTAGAGAAGGTATTTCCTTATGCTGATATAGAAGTCGTCAAGCTGGCAATGAGCGTGTCGCCTCACCTCAAGATTACCTCTGCTGAAGACAAGGTTGGCAAGCGTCCTCACCGGGAGACAGCCAAAAGGCTCGGCCTGTCTGCGGAATACGCGGACCGAAGCAAAGATGCAGCGCAGCATGGCACGGGAATCCATGGCACGCTGGATGCAATAGCACGCAAGAATGGCTTCACCCCTGAGTTGGTGGAGCGTGCTGGGTATGATAGTGATGAGGTGAGTCAGGAGAAACTAGCCAGTTCCACCCGCTATGGCTACCTGTATGTGGAGAAAGCTCTCTGGCAGACTCCTCAGCATGTCCAGTTCTTCCTGGACTCGGTAGCGTATCGGAATAATCTGCTTAATGACGCTGAGAGGTCCAAGATTGAGCAATTCATGAAGAAGGCAGGTATCTGAAGCAGTGAATGACGCCGAGTTAGCATTTGTGCAGCATAATGGTCCAGACCAATGAAGCTAAAGCCAGTCATTTTCACCGACCTGGATGGTACTCTGCTTGACTCGGAAACCTACTCTTACGACAGAGCCTGGCCGGCCATACAGCGCTTACGAAACCAGGAAGTGCCTATAGTTTTCTGCTCGGCCAAGACCAGAGCTGAGCAAGAGGTATATCGACAACAGTTGCGGCTGAGCGACCCCTTCATCGTGGAGAATGGAGGGGCCATTTTCATTGGTCAAGGCTATTTTGGGTTTGATTTTGACTACCACAAGACTAAGGATGGCTACCAGGTGATTGAGCTCGGTATCCCCTATCGCCAAATTAGAGAGATTCTGGCCCGGGTCAAGGATGATACTGGGGTCGATTTTGGAGGCTTTGGGGATATGACTGCACAGGAGGTGGCCTCATTGACCGGACTCGACGTGGAGGCTGCACAGCGAGCCAAAGCTAGAGAATATGACGAGACCCTTAATCTTGAAGGAACGCCAGACGAGGTTAGTAGAGCCTTGGATGAGATACAGAAAAGAGGTCTCAGCTATACTTCCGGGGGCCGCTACTATGATGTGACCGGACCCAATGACAAAGGTAAGGCCACACGAATTCTGATTGACTTGTTCCATCGTAAACTGGGGCAGATACAGACCATAGCCATGGGCGATAGCCCGAATGACTTACCTATGCTGTTAGAAGTGGATGTCCCTGTCCTGGTGCAGAAGCCGGGAGGAACTTGGGAAGACATAGATATGCCCAACCTCTACAGGGTGGAGGGAATCGGTCCTGAAGGCTGGGCAAGGGCCGTTGGGGAAATAGTCGAATAGTGAAAGGCTTACTCGCTGGAGGAGAGCATTGAAAGGCGGAGTAGCTCAAATCAGCCTCTGTAATGAAATAGGAGCAAATGTAGAAAAGATCGTGTCATATCTCAAGTCGGCGGCAAGCCTGGAGCTGGACTTCGTATGCTTTCCAGAATGTAGCCTTACCGGCTACAGGCGCGACTTCCATAACATCGACTGGCAGGAGGTTGCCGAAGGATTGGATAGGCTTCAAGGGGTGGCTGCCGTGGAGGGTGTCATGGCTGCTGTTGGGACTCCCTTCACTGACAACGGAAAGGTCTACAACTCCGCCATTGTCATATCAGCAGGGGACAGGCTCAAGTACTTCAAGAAGCACCTGACTGAGTTCGATAGGTTATACTTTGCCAGGGGAGAAGGGGAACTTTCCTTTCGGGTGAACGGAACCGAATGCGGTCTTCTGATCTGCCGGGACCAGAACGACCCGCGACTGGCGCAGCGATATGCGAGAGCGGGTGCCAGGGTTGTGTTTCTCCTGGCGGCCCATTACTATCCCCCGACAGAAGCACGTCGCAAAGTAGATAAGAATCGGGCTCTGCCAATTGCCAGAGCAGTGGAAAATGGGTTCTTCGTGGCTAAGGCTAACGCTGTTGGATCCCAGGGAGGCTACGTTAGTCTTGGCCGCAGCATGATCGTTGACCCTGAGGGCTCAGTGGTATGTGAGGCCGATGAGAAGGAAGAAAGGCTGCTTTGTTATGACTTCTAGAGTTTGACCTTCAGGCTTACTATTTCGAATGGATCAACCTCGATCGGGATTTCCTTACCCTGGCATTCAAGCTCTTCTTCTTCCTCTTCCAGCATGTTGACCCTCTTTGCCGATATTGGTTCCTTGAATATTATTGCCACTCCCGCGGTTCTCTCCCCCTTCGTTTCGAAGAATCTCAGAATCACTTCGTTGGTATCTTCCGCCTTCTTTAGAGCAACCAGGACGAGGTTTTCTGGCTTGAGTTCAAGAAAGGACAGACGCGGAGGGAGTGTCCTGTTTTTCCTGCGCGTTCCAGGCGGCAACTGAAATCCGATCAGGTTGTGGTTGAATTCGTAAGCTGGCATGAACGAATTTGCCTCTTTCCAGCCGTTTTTGTGCGGAAAAAGGGAGTATTCGAAGTGGTAGGTCTTGAACTCCTGAGCATCTGGTGTGGGAATGGCGGGTCCGGTCTCTCCGTCAGATGAGAGCATCAAGACGCTTCGCAACAAGGTCAAATACAGTTCCCTTTCTCTGACTTCATGTGCAGGGAGGCCCCTATTTATTAATGTCACCCCTTTTTCATCGTCAGAATAGTCGGTCCAGTTCAGAGCTGGATAGATGCCGCACGGTTCCTCTACCCATTGTTCCTCGGGGTGAAAATGGTACTGGTCCACGGGCCGGCTGACTACGCCGAACTGTGTTTCGGACTGATATTCGGGCGAATCGATATCGGTGGAAAACTTGACCCTCATTCGTATCTGGGGATGACGGTTGTCAACCGTTGTTAGAAAATCAATTCGGGGAATGTTCTCATAGATGATTATCTTCTTTGTTACCGATAGAAACTTGTGGCGCCACAGACGGGATCCAAATTTGTCCACCAGCCGGTAGGGCCACCTGAGGGAAAAGTAATCACTCTCAATGTTGATTACCCTCCTGAGAGGAGTCTTATCGATCCTGAAGCTCTTCATTCTGAATTTACCGTACTTGATCCCCTCGTCCCCCTCCGTTTTGAAAGACTCTTCCAGGTTCTGGCGGTGATAATAGAGGTCTCCTATTTCCTCTTCCAGAAGCAGTTCGTTTCCTTTGACTATGAACTTGCCGTCCCGGGAAACTTCAATTAGCCCGTTGGACGGGTCGAATTTGACATCAAAAAACTGGTTCTGAATCCTGTTTCCCCTGATTTTGATTTTGTTGGTCTTTGAGCCGCGTGGATTCCGGCTCATGATGCTGTATGTTCGATATCCCAGAGCAGGGACCGTAGCCACAAAGCCGATTTTGGCAGTCTGGTATGAGCCATCTGCGTACCGTGTGAATTCCAGAATCTCCACCTCCACTTCCTCCTGGTCGCTTCTGAGCCCCTCGATCCTTCTGACCTTGCCTTTCTCCAACCACAGTTCGACTTCAACCCAGTTTCGTACCTCCCACGAAAGCGGATTGAATACCACCAGGTCCTCCCGGTCGTGCAGACTCTGGGAAACAAACGACAGCAAGTCCCACAGCGTCTGGGGAAGATGATCTTCGAGATGCGCAAAATTGTCCCTTGCCTCCCCGTAGCATTCATCTATACCGGTGCCGGGCGCCACGTCGTGAAAAGCCCCCCACAGGATCTTCTTCCAGTTGTCATTGAACTCGTCGGCGGGGTAAGGGATGCCCAGTAGCCAGGCGACTGTAGCCCACTTTTCGCAGGCCAGTAGCAGGTTCTCACTTTTTCTGAGGCTCTGTTTTATCCAGATGCGGCTAGAACAGACGTTGGGAAACACTTCAGAATACCTGCCGCAATAAAGTTCACCCTTTCTGGCCTCCAGGCCTGTAGCTTCCTTCTCCATTGCCCGGAAGAAGTCACAAGACCGGGCGATTCTCATTTGTGAATCTTCATGCGTCTTGTTCCACTTTTTCACCGTTCGGCTGGTTTCGGGCTGCGGCAGAGTCACCCCGCTCCCGGACGGCATCAGGATATGTCGAGTGGTGGCGGCTTCCCTCAGTGTAGCAAAGCTCTGTTCCAGTGCTGACAGGTCCAGACCAGCTCGATAGCCGAGGGGCATCCAGTGTGCCAGGACCCTGGTGCCATCCAATCCTTCCCACCAGAATTCAGACGGTTCGGCTCTATCCGTCCCTCGGCGAAAGGCAAAGTACTTGTACCCTGCTTTTGTCAGAATCTGCGGCAGCTGGGCGTTGTAGCCAAAACTGTCCGCAGCCCACATCACGGGGACATCTATGCCAAACTTCTCCTTCACATACCTTTTTCCAAATAGTATCTCACGGACGAGTGTCTCTCCATTGGGGATCATGGTATCAGCCATCAAGTATTCGCCGTCGGCGATTTCAATCTTGCCCGCCTTGATCAGCCCTGCTATCTTCTCAAAGAGCAATGGGTTTCTTCTCTCAATCTCTTCAATCAGGGCGGTCTGCTCGATCAAGAATTTGTAATCTGACTTCTGTATCAGTTCCACCGCCTTTCTCAGTATGAGTTCGATGTTGATATAGAAGTAGTCCTCCTTGGTCAGGACCCAAACCGCATCATAATGGGTGTGGGGGACGAGGTATATCATATTCGTCATAACCTATGGCCTCCGCTGTTCTTCTTAGGCACCTGACATACGGTGATGTGCGGCTGATCCGGGCTGTATGTCAATACAGCTGCCTACTACGATGACGGAATTATACCATCGTTACGGAACGCCGATCTAATTTGTATCTGTGAAGGGAGGAGTGGATCAAGTAGTGTGAGTGCGGGCGTTGCGACGCTTACTGCTGGCCCTCGCTCTCCTGTTCTTCGGTGGTTTTCTCCAAAAGCTTCAACTGCTCCCTCTGACCGAGAATGATTAGGCTGTCGCCAACCTCAATCTTGGTGTCATCCGAGGGCTTGGCGATCGTCTCCACACCATGCTTCCTGACGGCCAGTATCGAAGCCCCACCACTATAGTCTTGGGCTTCAGACACACTCTTGCCCACCAGCGACGAATTGGCTGCAACTTCAATATCCTCAAGGCTCAACTCTCTGCCATATCCAGGTAACACCTTTTCTATGAAATCACTTACACCCGGATACAGGGCGATCCTGGCTATGCGTTCGCCTCCGGTAGAATAGGGGTTAATCGCTCTGTTGGCACCGACAGCCTCCAGCTTGGATATAGAGTCCTGCGTACTTGCTCTTGCCACAATGAGAAGGTCGGGGCGCAGCTTACGAGCGGAAACAATAATGAAAACGTTTGTTGCATCGTCTCCTGTCACTGCAAGCAGCCCTCTGGCCCTTTCCACCCCGGCCTTTTTCAGCGTATCGTAATCGGACGGATCGCCCTGCAGGCACAGACATCGCCCTTCCTGGGCACCGTCTATTTCTTCTTGGGCAGGGGTCAGTATGACAAAAGCTCTTCCCTCCCTCCTCAGGGCATTGGCGATAACCTGGCCGATTCTATCGTACCCACATAGTATGAAATGATTATCTAGCTTCTTTATCTCGTCTTCCATTCGGCGCCTCCCAAATATATTCATGATATACCCTCTCACCAGATAGCTAACCAGGTTGCTGAACGCGTAGAGGGCGACTCCAACCCCGACAACTATAAGGATGGCACTGAAGATCTTACCCGCGTTGGATAGAGGGTAGACCTCTCCATACCCCACGGTGCTTATGGTGATAATGGTCATGTAGATTGAATCGAGGAGCGGCCATCCTTCGAGCACGGCGTAGCCAACGGTCCCGAACACCAGGACCAGCAGCAACAACAGGATTATCATCCGCAGGTCTTTTAGCTCTTTCATTGCTGGCTACGCTAGGGTCTCATTCTAGCACGTAGCCTGATTGCCGAATAGGCAACTACACTACCAATGCTAAGTGTAGCTGCGGATGATACTCGTCCGCCGCGCCCTGCTGTTCAAATGGATGAGATGCGGTTGGCTGCGCGTCTCTGCTAATGACAACTCAGGGCGGCATCAGGTGAGGTTGACATAATCTACCCCTCCAATCTCCAGGATGGGAATGAGCGTAGACAATTGCCGACCCCGAGGGCTGGACGATCTTGTAGTGAGGCCGTCGGTTTCTCTCCGGTGGAGTGGGATACGGGATTCGAACCCGCGACACCCTGCTCGGAAGGTAGATCACTATAAACGGTGTGGCACGGACACGTAGACCCTGAGCGGAACTTGCTCAGTTATCATCTGAAACACTTACCATTTGCCCCCTTTCCTGAGATTATATCTGGTAGCGTTTAAGAGGGGCAGATCACTGCAGTGTTTGTAGATAAGCTGTTATATCATCGATTTTCATACAGATATGGTCTTGTGACTCATAATCTGTTATCCAGTCGTCAGCTGGGTCTCCATCGATTAATCCGTCACATTTTTCTCGAATATCCTCGTTTAATATTTTGATTAGACCTAGATAATTTTCGGTATCAAGTATCCTATAGATTGCTTTGAACTTGTTACTAAATGCTTTCTTTCTTGTATTGGCTTTGTCTTTGTAGTACTCATTTGCTGTTTCTTGTATATAGTTGTCAAGGTCCTGTAGTGCTTCAACTGCGGTGAATACTACAACTTCTGTTGTGGCCGTATCAATATCGCCGTCGTCATCTGTAACAGTTAATGTGACCGTATAGTTTCCGGGTGCCGCATATGAGTGTTCCCCCGTGATTGTCCCTGTTGAATCTGGCTCATCGTTTTCCTCTGTTAAATTGCCTGCAACTACCGGTGTTGAATCACCGAAGTCCCAGGTGGCTGTATGGGTATCTTCCCAGCCTGGATCTGTGAAGCCTCCGGTGAATGTCAGTTCTTGATGAGGCAGGATGAACTGGGGGTTTGGTTGCCCAAGGCCATCAAATGTTGCTGTTGGTGCAACATTTTGAATTGTAACAGTTGTTGTTGTAATGTCAGTCTTTCCGATTTCATCTCTTACTTCTAGTTTGACTGTTCCTGAGTAGTCATCACCCCATGTATGATATGCATAAGGGCTTGCTGACCAGTCTGTGTCCCATGTATCATCTCCATCGAAATCCCATCGGTATTCAAGTGCTTCACCATCAGGGTCAGATGATCCACTTGCATCAAAAACAACTGGTGTTCCTTCATTTTCTGTATACGGTCCGTTTGCATCGGCTGTTGGAAACCCATTTGGAGTTACTGTGAATAGTTGGCAGTCTGGGTCTCCATAAAGGTTAAACTCGATTGCATTTGAATTAGGAGCCTTATGGTGTCTTACTACCTCTGAATATGCAACTCCTGCAGGCATGTCATCCCGCATGACGTAAAGAGTATAGTAATAGGCTATCTGGTGATTTGTGTATTCTGCTGGTGAAAATGTGTGATAGTCTCCATATCTAAATGTTGTCATTCTGGTCCCTGCAATGGTTGCAATTGCTCCATGTTTTAGCAAGGAATAGGCAAGGTTATCTGGATTCTCAGGCCATGCATTATGACATGATGCCTGCATGGTAAACGAAGGTTTTGCATCATCGAGGGCTCCAACATTTGCTGTATTCATAACATGTGATGCCCCCGTTTCACCTCCATGTGTATGCCAGGTCACCATTCCATAGCCATTTATCCATTCATCTCTAACTTTCTCAATTGTAGGACCAATAGCTTCTGGTGAAAAACCTGCATCTTCTGGCTCATAAATCCTATAATATGAAGAACCTGATGGAACCGCTGCAAATGTTTTGATTGCTTCACCAAGGCCCCCACTAAAAGTTGTATCATTCATTTCCACCATTGGCAGAAGGACCGATTCTCTCCACGTAATGTCTCCCGGGTCCGTTTCATAATTTATTATCTTACGCAGGATTTCATCAAGTTGTTCATAGTCATCATTATAAACGGGTATCCTGCCGACATATACCTCTGGTGTATAGTCCGGATC
>Ga0180438_10002547_pt1 | contig 29468 bp, 39 predicted proteins | sample SS_ome_12_FD_132455 | JGI IMG/M metagenome (GOLD analysis project Ga0180438, IMG submission 132455) | Hypersaline lake sediment archaeal communities from the Salton Sea, California, USA - SS_3_D_2 metaG | ecosystem: Environmental > Aquatic > Non-marine Saline and Alkaline > Hypersaline >...
CGCGACGTTCATCGTGAAGCTGATCGTGCCGGTGGCCCTGGAGTCGGGATCGCGGTTCGCCATTCGAGAGGGTGGGCGGACGGTCGGCTCTGGCGTCATCACCAAGATCCTGGAATAGTTGGATCAGTAACGAGGAGACCATGGCCAAGCAGAAGATCCGAATTCGACTCAAGGCATTCGACCATCGGATACTCGATCAGTCAGCGCGGCAGATTGTGGACGCGGCGGAGCGCACCGGCGCTCAGGTAGTGGGCCCTGTGCCCTTGCCGACGCATATCGAAAAGTTCACCGTGATCCGCTCGCCATTTATCGATAAGGATTCGAGAGAGCAGTTCGAGATCCGGACACACAAACGGCTGATCGACGTGATCGAGCCTGGGTCCAAGACGGTCGATCAACTGATGCGTTTGCAGCTGCCGGCCGGGGTCGACATCGAGATCAAGCTTTAACAACTGAACATCTGACCGATCTCGCCGGATCGCAGATCCGGCGGATTTGGACCAAACTTTTTCGCGTCGAGTTGGCAAGTGCCTGGCACTCTGAGCCTGCAAACTGCCAGCTCGAAAAGGATGATGCGGGTTCGCCTAGCCTGACAGTCCTTGGGAGGTAGGTTATGAAAGGTATCATAGGCAAAAAGGTCGGGATGACCCAGATTTTTGACGATCGTGGGGAGGTCATTCCGGTCACAGTCATCGAAGCTGGCCCCTGTTTTGTGGCCCAAGTGAAAACCGTCGAGCGGGACGGGTATACTGCCGTCCAAATGGGCTTCGAAGAGGCCAAGCCCAAGCGCTTGACCAGGCCTCAGTTGCAGCATTTACAGAAAAGCGATCTTCCGCCGTTGCGCCACCTGCGCGAAATACACGTCGGGGAAGAAGACCTTGCCGACTTTGCAGAGGGCGGTAAGGTCACGGTCGACATCTTTGAGGAAGGTGAGTATGTCGATGTGACCGGAACGTCAAAGGGCAGGGGCTTTGCTGGCGTGGTCAAGCGGCACGGGTTCCGCGGGGGTCCCAAGACCCACGGCCAGTCGGACCGCCTACGGGCGCCCGGCTCCGTTGGGGCTTGCACGACGCCAGGCCGTGTGTTCAAAGGGAAGCGCATGGCTGGCCGGATGGGTGGTGAGCGCGTCACGGTGCAGGGCCTCCAGGTCGTGCTGGTGGATGCAGAGCGGAACTTGTTGGCCGTAAAGGGAGCGGTGCCGGGGGCGAAGAATGGCCTGTTGCTCATCCGGCAAGCGCGCAAGACGCGCCTGCGCAAAAGGACGAGGACCTGAGTGTTGGCCGGACGAGGAGTGATGGCAAATGCAAGTGCCCATTTATAATACACAGGGTGAGCAAGTACGAGAAACCGAGCTGCGTGATGACATCTTTGCCGTGCCGGTCAACGAAGCGTTGATGCACCAGGCATTGGTGCGCCAGTTGGCCAATGCCCGGTTGGGGACGCACAAGACCAAGACGCGCAGCGAGGTCCGCGGGGGTGGCCGCAAGCCGTGGCGGCAGAAAGGCACTGGCCGTGCCCGTCAGGGCAGCATTCGATCGCCCCAGTGGCGGGGTGGAGGAACTGTTTTCGGCCCGACGCCTCGAAGCTACAGGCAAAAGATGCCGCGCAAGATGCGCCGTCAGGCATTGCGCTCGGCCTTGTCGGTCAAGGCTGCCGAGTCTCAGGTGGTTCTATTGGAAGGTTTGGAGATGGCCGAGCCCAAGACCAGGGAGATCTTGGATATGCTGAAGAACTTGGGCATCGAGTCCTCAGCTTTGATCCTGCTACCGCAGCGTGACGAGGTGATCCTGCGTTCGGTGCGCAATATCCCCGAGGTGAGGACGTTGGTGGCGCAGTACCTGAACGTGCGCGACCTGCTCAAATTCGACTATATTCTGCTGCCGCTTGCCTCCCTGGATGTGATTGAGGGGATCCTGGGCTAGGTAGCGCTTGGGCCTTTGAGGTTGTTGGGAGAAGTGTGATGAACGTCTATCAAGTGTTAAAGCGCCCCATTCTGACGGAAAAGTCGGACTATCAGCGGGACGACAACCAATACGTGTTTGAGGTACAACGCAGCGCCAACAAGCTTCAGATCAAAGAGGCGGTGGAGACGCTCTTTGACGTCGAAGTCTTGTCTGTGAACACGATGGTCATGAAGCCCAAGCGGCGCCGGCTGGGCCGCAAGATGATCGTCACGCGACCAGCCTGGAAGCGGGCAGTGGTGACACTGGCCCCCGGCGAGCGGATCCAGGAGTTCTTTGAAGGGATTTAGCGGTTCGATGGTTTAGGTTTCAGGTTCGAGGCCTGGCGTGTAGCACCTGGGTCATTGAACGTCGAACACCCAACGTCGAACTCCTGACAGGAGTTGAGAGATGCCGATCAAAGTCTACAAACCAACTTCGCCTGGACGACGGGACATGACCGTCTCCACGTTCGAAGAACTTAGTCAGATCCGGCCAGAGAAATCGTTGCTTCGCCCCTTGAAGAGGAAGGCCGGTCGCAACTCTCGGGGCAAGATCACCGTGCGACACCGGGGTGGTGGCCACAAGAGGCGCTACCGTGAGATCGATTTCAAGCGCGACAAGTTCGGCGTGCCGGGGCGGGTAACGACGATCGAGTACGATCCGAACCGCTCTGCGCGGATCGCCCTGGTAACGTACGCCGATGGCGAGAAGCGCTACATGATCGCTCCGGTAGGTCTCCTGGTGGGCGATATGGTGATGTCCGGGCCGGAAGCGGAGATCCAAGTCGGCAACGCCCTGCCGATTGCCAGCATCCCGGTGGGATCGACCATCCATAACATCGAGTTGCACATCGGGAAGGGGGGGCAGATGGTCCGTGCTGCGGGCACATCGGCCCAGTTATTGGCCAAGGAGGGCCGCTATGCCCATATTCGGCTGCCATCGGGCGAGGTGCGGTTGGTAAATGTGCAGTGTATGGCCACTCTGGGTCAAGTGGGCAACACCGACCATGGCAACATCAAGTTGGGCAAAGCCGGTCGCAAACGCTGGCTGGGTTTCCGGCCTTCAGTCCGAGGTTCGGCTATGGACCCGGCTTCGCATCCGCATGGTGGTGGTGAAGGTCGATCACCCATCGGTATGTCAAGTCCCAAGTCACCGTGGGGCAAGCCTACACTGGGCAAAAAGACGCGCCGAAACAAGTCTACCGACAAGTGGATTGTGCGGCGACGGGGTAAGAAGAGGCGGTAAAGGCGGAGGTAAGAAATGTCGAGATCACTGAAAAAAGGACCGTACATCGACCCAAAACTGTTGCGCCGGATCGAAGAGATGAACCGGCCTGGCGTGCCGAAACGGGTGATCAAGACCTGGTCCAGGGCCTCGACCATCTTCCCGCAGATGGTCGGCCACACGATCGCCGTCCACGACGGCCGTCGTCACGTGCCGATTTATGTCAGCGAGAATATGGTGGGTCACAAGCTGGGTGAGTTTGCGCCTACCCGTACCTTTCGGGGCCACATCAGGAGGGAGAGAAAGACCCGGAGAGGGAGAATATAGGGGGCAAACATGGAGGATTTTGAAGTCCAGGCCCAGAATCGATATGTGTGGCAGTCGCCGCGCAAGGTGCGCCTTGTCGTAGACCGGGTGCGGGGCATGGATGCCATGGAGGCAATGGGTGTGCTCAAGCTGATGCCTCAGCGGGCTGCGACGCCGGTATACAAGCTGGTCAAGTCGGCTGTAGCGAATGCTGAGAACAACTTTGGTATGGCTGGTGAGGATCTGTATATTGCTCACATCTCGGCGGACGAGGGGCCGGTGCGTCGCTGGCGCCGATTCGGTGCACGCGGGCGGTTCAAACCGATATTGAAGCGGTCGTCGCACGTCAAGGTGATCTTGCGGGAGCGAGTGCCGACAGAGTTCTAAAAGGGGGAGTGCATGGGTCGGAAGGTACATCCGTACGGCTTCAGACTGGGATACATCAAGGATTGGAAGGCCCGTTGGTATGCGGAAAAAGGGGAATACGCTGATTTGTTGGAGGAGGACCTAAAGGTCCGGAAATTCATCCGAGATGAGTTGGGCCATGCTGGGATCTCAACCATAGAGATCGAGCGATTCCCCAGGGCGCGGCAAATGTCGATCAAGATCTGGACTGCCAAGCCGGGGATTGTCATCGGGCGCAAAGGAGCCAATGTCAATGCCTTGCGCCAGGGTTTGGAGGCTATGACCGGTAAAAAGGCCCACGTCGACGTCGAGGAGGTTGATCGCCCCGAACTGGATGCCTACCTGGTGGCAGAGGGGATTGCCCAGCAGATTGAACGGCGCATTTCCTTTAGGCGTGCCATGAAACAAGCGGTGCAACGCGCTATGCGGTTCGGCGCAGAGGGCGCGATGGTGACCTGCTCTGGTCGGTTGTTTGGCGCGGAGATGGCCCGTAGGGAGACGACTCGCGAAGGGCGGGTGCCGCGTCACACCTTGCGTGCGGACATTGACTATGCCCAGGCCGAAGCACTGACTACTTTTGGCCGGATCGGCGTCAAGGTTTGGATCTACAAGGGCGAGGTGCTGCCCGAGAAGGAAAGTGTACAGGCCAGCGCTGTCTAACTGCTGACCGCAACCCGGAAGGGGAGAGTGGACCATGTTGATGCCAAAACGTATGAAATATCGCAAGCAGCATCGAGGACGGATGAAAGGCAAGGCAGGCCGGGGCAATGCCTTGGCCTTTGGCGACTATGGCCTGCAAGCCATGGAACCGTGCTGGATGACCAGTCGCCAGATCGAGGCGGCGCGCCGGGCGATCGTGCGGCACGTGCGCCGTGGCGGAAAGCTCTGGATACGGATCTTCCCTGACAAACCGGTGACGGCCCGGGCGGCAGAGACGCGGATGGGCAAAGGCAAAGGCGCGGTAGATCATTGGGTGGCCGTGGTGAAGCCTGGTCGGATGCTTTTTGAGATGTCCGGTGTGCAGGAGGAGGCAGCCCGGGAGGCCATGCGCTTGGCCTCGCACAAACTGCCGATCAAAACCCGCTTTGTCACCCGCCAGGAGATGGTAGGAGGGGTATGATGAAATCGCGGGAGATCTGGGAGATGACGCCAGAGGAGATCCGGAACAAGCTGGACGACGCCTATGGAGAGATGTTCAGCCTGCGTTTCCAATTTTCCACTGGCCAGATGCAGAACAGCGCCCGGCTGGGACAGATGCGTAGGGAAATCGCTCGCTTGAACACGATTCTCAGGGCGAAAGAGCTACAGAGTGAGCGGGAGCAGGTGGCACAATGAAGGAGCAGAAAAGAATCCTGATCGGTCGCGTATTGAGCAATCGGATGGACAAAACAGTTGTTGTCCAGGTTGAGCGGACGAAGCGCCATCAATTGTATGGCAAGGTGATCACTACCCGCAAGAAGTACAAGGCGCACGATGCCGAGAATGCCTGCCAGATCGGCGACTTGGTCAAGATCACTGAATCCCGTCCTCTGAGCCGGGAAAAAAGGTGGCTCGTCACAGACATTCTCGAAACCGCCTGATTCTTGGGTCGGGTCCAGTTTCTGCGGTAGGAAAGCCGGAGGAAGAGATGATTCAGCAAGAAAGCCGGTTAAAGGTGGCTGACAACACCGGTGGGAAAGAAATCTTGTGCATACGCGTCTTGGGCGGTTCGACACGGCGCTACGGTTCAGTAGGCGACGAGATTGTGGCCTCGGTCAAAAGCGCGGCGCCCGGTGGTTCGGTCAAGAAGGGGGACGTTGTGAGGGCAGTGATTGTGCGTACAGCCAAAGAGGTTCATCGCCGGGATGGCTCGCACATCAAATTTGACGACAACGCCGCTGTCATCCTGGATCAGGGCCGAAATCCCAAGGGGACGCGGATCTTTGGTCCGGTGGCCCGCGAACTGCGGGAGCAAGGTTTCATGAAGATTGTGTCTCTGGCCCCTGAGGTATTGTGAGTAAACGGCGGAGAGAGGGCTATGGAACGAATTAGGAAAGGCGATACAGTCGAAGTCGTCACTGGTGCGGGTGCTGCCGCTGCGCGGCGTGAGGGCAAAAAAGTACGGGGCACGGTGCACCGTGTGATCCATGGTTACAAGATCGATCGCCGTCACCGGCGCGTAGCTCGGGACCATGACAAAGATCGAGTGGTAGTGCAAGGCATCAACCTCATTATCAAGCACCAGCGTCGGACCGGGGACGTACGGACCCAGTTCGGCCGGATCGAGCGTGAGGCCCCGATCCACATCTCAAATGTGATGTTGGTGTGCCCGTCTTGCAAGAATGCGACCCGGGTTGGTTTCCGTACCTTTGAGGATGGGGCCAAGGCCCGGTACTGCAAGCGATGCGATGAGGTGATAGACTGACTCACGCCAAGAGCGCGAGATAGGCTTGGGAGTTGAACGATGCCGAGAATGAAAGACATGTACCAGGAGCAGGTTGTGCCCGCCTTGAAACAGGATTTCGGGTATCACAATGTGATGGAAGTGCCCCGCCTGGAAAAGATCGTGGTGAACGTAGGAGTGGGCGAAGCGCTACAAAACGCCAAGGCATTGGATGCAACGGTCGAAGACGTGATGATCATCACAGGACAGAGGCCGATTGTGACGCGGGCGCGCAAATCCATCGCTAGCTTCAAGCTGCGTGAAGGAAATCCGATTGGTGTCAAGGTGACGCTGCGGGGAGATCGGATGTGGAATTTCTTTGACCGCCTCTGCAACGTGGCCCTACCACGCCAGAGGGACTTTCGGGGGATTTCGCCCGATTCTTTCGACGGCCGGGGAAATTATAGCCTGGGTCTGCGGGAGCAGCTCGTCTTTCCCGAGATCGACTACGACAAGATCGACAAGATCCGGGGGATGGAGATCACCATCGTCACCACCGCCAAGACAGATGAGGAAGGATATCAGTTGCTGCGGCACTTGGGGATGCCTTTCCGGGGCCGCTAGGCAGACCGCGACAGAGGGAGGGAACGTGGCCAAGACGTCTATGATCGTGCGAGAAAAGCGGCGAAAGTATCCCACCCGGGTGCGGAACAGGTGCACTCGTTGTGGGCGTCCCAGGGGATATATGCGGCGCTTTCGACTTTGCCGTATCTGTTTCAGGGAATTGGCTAACCAGGGCTTGATCCCTGGGGTGGTCAAGTCGAGTTGGTAGTCATCGTCGGCTGCACAGAGCAGGCGAACTGTAGTTCGAGAAGTGGGGTGGCAAATGCCTATAATCGATCCGATTTCTGATATGTTGACCCGGATTCGAAACGGGTTGATGGTGCGCAAAGCCTTTGTGTTGGTGCCCAGCTCCAAGATCAAAGTGGCGATTGCACAGATTCTTCTGGAAGAAGGGTTCATCCAGGGGTATGAGATCACCAATGAGCGTCCCCAGCCGAATATTCGGGTGTGGCTCAAATACGACGATAGTCGTCGCCCAGTTGTGACCGGTATGGAACGGGTGAGCAAGCCGGGCCGGCGGGTGTACAAGGGTAAGCGAAACCTGCCGTGGGTGCTGAGCGGTTTGGGGATCGCCATCGTGAGCACCCCCAAGGGTGTCATGACCGATCGGGAGGCTCGGCGCCAAGGTGTGGGCGGCGAGGTCCTTTGCTACGTGTGGTGAGGGGGAATCATGTCTCGCGTTGGCTTGAAACCAATTCCGTTGCCGGACAAAGTAGAGGTCGATATTCGCGGCAGCCAGGTAACAGTCACAGGGCCCAAGGGCCAGATTAGCCGCTCCTTCAATCCCGACATGGCGATCGAGTTGGAGAGTGGAATTCTCAGGGTGAAGCGCCCTACGGATCACCGAATGCACAGGGCGCTGCATGGCCTGACCCGAGCCTTGCTGTACAACATGGTCACTGGCGTGTCGCAGGGGTACAACAAGATCTTGGAGATCGTGGGCACGGGCTACCGCGCCGAGTTGCAGGGCCGCAATTTGGTGCTTTACCTGGGCCATTCGCATCCCATCGAGTTCGAGCCACCGGAAGGCATTAGCTTTGACGTGCCCCGGGGAGGGCGCTCTGTGACTGTCGAGGGGATCGACAAGGAATTGGTCGGCGAGATCGCGGCTCGCATTCGGCGGCAGCGTCCTCCCGAGCCGTACAAGGGCAAGGGCATCCGCTACCAGGGCGAGCACGTACGGCGCAAGGCGGGCAAGGCGGGCAAGGTTGGTGGATAGCAGGAGGTTTCATGGATAAGGCAAAAGAGAAACGCTTGGCGCGCCAGCGCCGTCATGCACGCGTGCGCAAGCATGTGCAGGGAACTGTGGAGCGCCCTCGCCTGTGCGTCTTTCGTAGCCTGAAGCATATCTATGCCCAGGTGGTCGACGACACCCAACAGCATACCTTGATCTCGGCCTCGACCTTGGATCCCGAGGTGCAGGCCGCAGCCGCTGGCAAGGACAAGGCGGGCCAAGCTGCGGTTGTGGGGGAAGTCTTGGCCGAACGGGCGCAGGCGGCAGGCATTAAGCGGGTGGTTTTTGACCGTGGCGGTTATCGGTATCATGGACGCGTGAAGAGCCTGGCCGACGCAGCACGTGAAGGTGGGTTGGAGTTCTAGGCTTTTGGCCAGGTCTTGCGAGATATTGGCGAACTGTACAGCAGGGAGGAACGATGGGCCGTAGACGTGAGAGCGACCGCAGGCGAAGGCGCCAAGAAGAAGAAAGCGAAGAACTGGATGAGCGAGTTGTGCACATTGCCCGCACAGCCAAGGTGATCAAAGGTGGCCGGCGTTTCAACTTCCGGGCGCTCGTTGTCGTGGGTGACAATGAGGGCTCCGTTGGTGTGGGTGTGGGCAAGGCCCGACAGGTGCCTGATGCCATCCGTAAGGGATCGGCACGGGCCAAGAGAAACATGAAAAAGGTCCCGCTGTCGGGAACGACGATCCCCCACGAGATCTCGGTGCGGTACGGTGCTGCCAAGGTCTTGCTCCGGCCTGCTTCGCCTGGGACCGGTGTTATTGCCGGCGGCGGAGTCCGGGCTGTGGTGGAAGCTGCGGGCATCAAGGATATCTTGACCAAGTCGATGGGTAGCGCCAACATCCTGAACGTGGTCAAGGCAACCATGAAGGCATTGGATGAGCTCAAAGACCCTGCCGCCCAGGCAGAACTGCGGGGCGTGCCACTGAGCCGAGTTCAACCTTTCTGGATGCGGGAGGAGGCTCATGACTAGTGAGGGCAAGCTGCGGATCACTTGGGTCAAGAGCAGCATCGGCTATTCACGGCGGCAGAAGGACACGATCCGATCGCTGGGCCTCCGTCGTCTGGGCGATGTGGTGGAACAGGCTGACACCTCTGTGATCCGAGGAATGGTCGACAAGGTAAGCCACCTGGTAGAGGTAGAGGAGATCGAGGCCTAGGAGGGGGAGCTATCGCCTCCCTGGTAGGTAAGGACGCCGCTCTGCGGTGTTACGGGGTGAAGTCAAAATGAAGCTGCATGAATTGCGCTCCCCAGAGGGAGCGAAGAAACGGCGCAAGCGAGTGGGACGGGGCATCGCTGCCGGACAGGGCAAGACAGCAGGCCGCGGTACCAAGGGACAGGCGGCACGCTCTGGTGGGACCAAAGGCCCTTACTTTGAGGGTGGCCAGCTTCCGTTGGTGCGGCGTCTGCCGTTCAAAGGGGGATTCACGAACATCTTTCGGGTGAACTATATCCCAGTGAATCTATACCGCCTGGACGGATTTGCGGCCAATGAAGAGATCTCGCCCGAGACGCTGGCGGCTGCTGGGATCATCAAGTCACCATCGTTGCCCGTGGCGATCCTGGGCCAAGGGGAGCTGGACCGGCCGTTGGTGGTAAAAGCCCACAAGTTCTCGTCCGGCGCTCGCACCAAAATCGAGGAGGCCGGCGGTTCTGTTGAAGAATTGCCGTGGGAAGTCCAGCGTGGACGCAGGCTTCAGCCTCATCGTGGTCAGGGGGATGCATCCTGAGATGCGACCTCTAGACTGTCTCGTCGAAGGGGGTAGTGATCGATGATCCAGGCCGTCCGTAGTGCCTTTGCATTGCCGGACTTGCGGAAAAAGATCCTGATAACGCTTTTGATCCTGGGGATCTATCGCCTGGCGGCCCACGTGCCGGTTCCGGGCGTCAATAGCGCAGCGCTGGACCAATTGTTCGCAACAAACCAACTGCTGGGCCTGCTGGACCTGCTGTCCGGCGGAGCAATGGCCCAGTTCTCGGTAATGGCCATGGGGGTCTATCCGTACATCACCGCCACCATTGTCATGCAGTTGCTGACGCCCATCATCCCAGCGTTGCAGAACCTCCAGGAGGAAGGGGAACAGGGACGCAACAAGCTCAACCAGTACGCCTGGTACCTGACCGTACCACTGGCTGCTCTGAACGCCTATGGACAGGCAGTCATCATGACCCAGATGAGTGGCGAGCCGATCTTGGCTGAGTTTGGCTTCCGGGATGCCCCGTTGACGACACTGGCGATCGTCGCGAGTATGACGGCTGGTACGCTCTTTGCCGTGTGGCTGGGCGAGTTGATCAGTGAGCAGGGTATCGGCAACGGTACATCCATCATCATTCTGGGCGGGATCGTGACCCGTTTGCCGGTGCGCTTGGCAAACATGATCGGCCTTGAGCAGTGGCTGTCCTTGATCTTTTTCCTGATCATCACGACGATCACTGTCTTTGGCATCGTGATCATCCAGGAAGGCAAGCTGATGATCTGGGTGCAGTACAGCAGCCGGACGCTGGGACAGCGGGGTGGGCGCTTGCGGCAGACGCGCTCGGTACGAACCCACATCCCGCTGCGGGTGAATATGGCGGGCATGATCCCGCTCATTTTTGCTCAGAGTCTCATGATCTTCCCTAGCACGATTGCCAGCTATTTTATGGCACCGACGGGGCAAGAGCCCCAGAACTTTGTACAGACAGCGGCGTACTATGTGGATCGGATCTTTAACCCGCAGTACGATATCTACTGGCCTCTGTACTTTCTGATGGTCGTTGGCTTTACCTACTTTTACACGGATGTCATCTTCCAGCAGCAGAATATGGCCGAGAACCTGAGGAAACAGGGGGCTTCGATCCCGGGCATCCGGCCTGGGAAGCGGACTGAGCAGTATCTTACCCAGAAGGTGCGACGCATCACGTTGGTCGGAGCTCTCTTCCTAGGACTGGTGGCTGTCCTGCCCTGGCTGGTGGATCTCCTCGTTAGGCTATTGCCCAACGTGGGCGCCGGTGTCACGGGAAGCAGCATCATGATCATCTCCTCAACTGGATTGCTGATCGTGGTGGGCGTGATCCTGGATACGATGCGCCAGTTGGAGGCCCAGTTGCAAATGCGCCACTACGACAAGTTTCTGCGAAAGGGCATCCTGGGGTAGACCGGGTAGCTACGGAAGGAGTAAAGTCATGTCTTCGGAAGTTTTGTATCTGGTACTGCTCGGTGGGCCGGGGGCCGGCAAAGGCACGCAGGCCGAACGCCTGGCCGAAACCCTGGAGATTCCCCAGGTGTCGACGGGCGACCTGTTCCGCGAAAACTTGAAGAACGAGACGGAACTGGGTCTGCTGGCGAAAGGATACATGGAACGTGGGGAGCTTGTGCCCGACGAAGTGACGGTGGGAATGGTCCGGGAGCGACTGTCGCGACCGGACGCAACCAGGGGCGTTATTCTGGATGGGTTCCCCCGCACGATTGCTCAGGCTGAGGCGCTGGAGGCTTTGCTGGCCGAGTTGGGCCACGGGCTGTCGGTGGTGCCCTATATCAAGGTACCGGAGGATGTGTTGCTGGCACGCCTGGCCGGGCGTTGGACTTGCCGAGCTTGTGGCGCAATGTACCACCAGTTGTTCAGCGCACCGCAGAAGGAAGGTGTCTGCGACCGGTGTGGTGGCGAGCTCTATCAGCGGCCCGATGACACGCCAGGGACGCAGAAGCACCGCATCGAGGTGTACTTTGAGCAGACGGCGCCCCTGATTGACTACTATCGGAAGAAGGGGTTGCTGGTCGAGGTGGATGGCAAGCCAGGGATCGAAGAGATCCAGGCAGAATTGCTGGCGATCGTGCAAGGGCTATGATCACTGTCAAGTCTGCGAACGAGCTGGCTCTAATGCGTGAAGCGGGCCGGATCGTCGCCGAAGTACTGGCTCGTGTCCAGGAGACGGTGACTGCGGGAATGACCACCGCTGACCTGGAAGCGATCGCCGACGAGATCATTGTCGGCAAGTACAGGGCGGTCCCATCGTTCAAGGGTTACCGAGGCTTTCCAGGCTCGGTTTGCTCTTCGATCAACGAGGAGATCGTACACGGTATCCCCGGGCAGCGTGCGCTGCGCGAGGGTGACATTGTCAGTGTAGATGTCGGCGTCATACATGAGGGGTATCATGGAGATGCTGCAGTGACTGTTGCTGTGGGCAAGATCGATGCCGAGAGCGAACGCCTGATGGCTGTAACTGCTGAGGCGTTGCGTATCGGGATCGAGGCGGCTCAGCCGGGCAAGTGGACATCGGAGATTTCCAAAGCCATCCAAGACTATGTAGAGGGGCAGGGGTTCTCGGTGGTGCGCGAATACACGGGTCACGGGATCGGTCGGAATATGCACGAGGATCCGCAGATTCCCAACTATTACGACCGCCGGATGGGACGGGTTCGATTGCGACCGGGGATGACCTTTGCACTGGAACCGATGGTCAACGCTGGTGGGTGGAGAACACGGGTATTGGACGACAGTTGGACTGTTGTAACGGCCGACGGCAAGCGGTCTGCCCACTTTGAGCACACGGTGGCCGTCACAATGAATGGTCCGGAGATCCTGACTAGGCTCTAGCGGGCCGGGGAGGCATATGATGAAGGTAAAACCATCGGTCAAGCGGCGCTGTGAGAAGTGCAAGATCATCAGGCGGCGTGGGGTGGTTCGGGTGATCTGTGAGAACCCGAAGCACAAACAGCGACAAGGATGAGATGGATGCACAAGTCGCACTGCACAACAATGGGTGAACACTTGAGTTGTGCCTTGAGACCTGTGTCTTGAAGGTTGTGCCTTGATAGGAGGGGAACGATGGCACGTATTGCAGGCGTAGACTTGCCCAGGGACAAGCGGATTGAGGTTTCGCTGACTTATATCTATGGTATTGGCCGAAGCACCAGTCAGGAGATCTTGAATCAGGCTGACGTGAACCCTGATACGCGGGTGCAGGATCTGGCCGAGACCGAGGTAGCCAGGCTGCGCGAGGTCATAGACCGCAACTACCGGGTGGAGGGTGACCTGCGGCGCGAACTGGCGATGAACATCAAGCGGCTGCAGGAGATTGGTTGTTACCGGGGCATCCGCCACCGGAGGAATTTGCCCGTCCGGGGGCAGCGAACCCGGACCAACGCTCGCCAGAAGCGGGGAGCGCGCAAGACCGTGGCCGGCAAGCGCCGCTCGCGGGCCAAGAAGTAGTGGGTGATTTGAGGAGGTAGAATGGCACGAAGACGACGAGTGCCGAGGCGTGGACCGCGCAGGGAGAAGCGCAACATTCCCCGTGGTCAGGCCCACATCCAGGCCACATTCAACAACACCATCATAACCATTGCCGATCCTCACGGTAACACCATCGGCTGGGCCAGTGCGGGAACTGCTGGCTTCAAGGGCTCGCGCAAGAGCACGCCCTATGCGGCGCAGCTCGCGGCGCAGCAAGCTGCCAGGGTTGCCCAGGACAACGGGATGCGTGAAGTCGACATCTTTGTCAAAGGGCCTGGTCCGGGCCGCGAGGCGGCGATCCGTTCACTGCAGTCAGCCGGGTTGGTCGTCACGTCAATCACCGACGTCACGCCTATCCCGCATAACGGATGCCGGCCGCCGAAGAGGCGAAGGGTGTAGTAACGAGGAGATAGTCGTTGTTGGGCAGGATATCATGCAACCATCCTGGTTGCCCTTGCCCGACATGTGGAGGTAGAATGGCAAGATATAATGAAGCGGTTTGCAAGCTCTGTCGGCGTGAAGGGGAAAAGCTATTTCTGAAAGGGGAGCGTTGCTACTCACCCAAGTGTGCGTTCGAGCGACGTCCCTATGCACCTGGATCACATGGCAGGGATGCCCAGTTCCGGAGAAAAGTGTCCGACTATGGCCTCCAATTGCGGGCCAAGCAAAAGACCCGGCGGGTGTATGGTGTGTTAGAGCGACAGTTCCGGCGCTATTTCCGCGAAGCGGAGCAGCGGCGTGGATTGACGGGCACCAACCTGTTGATCATCTTGGAAAGTCGCCTGGACAACGTGGTCTACCGTCTGGGGTTTGCCACATCTCGGGCCCAGGCACGGCAACTGGTGCGCCACGGTCACATGGAGGTGAACGGCAGGAAGGTGGATATTCCTTCCTATCTGGTGCGGCCCGGTGACGTGATCCGGGTCCGTGCAATTAGGCGGCAGAATGCTTACTTCCGGGATTTGGCTCTCGATCTGGAGCATCGCCCGGTTCCCGAATGGTTGAGCCGTGATGATGAAACCATGTCGGGCCGTGTTATGGCCTTGCCGGAGCGAAAAGACATTGACGTCGCGATCAACGAGCAGTTGATCGTCGAATACTATAGCCGCTAAAGCCAGATTGTGCGAAAGACGAAGCAACGGGTGCCGGTGCCGACTGGTTGTTTCGGCGGTACGTGGCTTTGTGAGCTAGGAGGTGTGGTTTGTTGAACCTAGTCCTGCCAAAGATCGAGGCGGATGCTCAGACCAAAGATCGCGGGCTATTTGTGATTGGCCCGCTGGAGAGCGGCTATGGCATTACGCTGGGGAATGCCTTGCGCCGGGTTCTGCTTTCGTCGCTGGAAGGAGCGGCCATTACGTCTCTCATGGTGAGGGGTATCCCTCACGAGTTCTCTACCATACCCCACGTCCGGGAGGACATGACCTCTCTGCTGCTCAACTTGAAGCAGGTACGCTTTCAGTTCGTGGATGGCGAGGAGGACACTGCCCGGTTGCGCCTGGAGGTGCGGGGCGAGGGTGTGGTGACAGCAGGAGACATCGTATGCCCGCCGATTGTGGAGGTGGTGAACCCCGAGCTGTATCTGTTGACCACCGATTCTCCCGAGGCTGATCTCGAGATCGAGATGACCGTGATGCAAGGGCGGGGGTACTCACCAGCAGAAGAGCGGGGCAAGCTACCCGTGGCCGAGATCCCGGCTGATGCCGTCTTTAGCCCTGTACGCAGGGTAGGCTTCAAAGTCGAGCGGGCCAGGATCGGACAGGTTAGTAACTTCGATCGGCTGGTCATGGAGATTTGGACGGATGGCACAATCTCGCCAGCCGAGGCACTGAGCACGAGTGCCCAGATCCTGGTCAAGCATCTGAGCTTGATCGCCGAGTTCGGGGACGTGACGCTGGAAGTAGAGCCGGAAGTGGAGGAGAGCCGGATTCCAGACCGGGTTGCTGGAGCCAGCATCGAAGACTTGGATCTGTCGGTGCGCGCCTTCAACTGTCTGAAGCGGGCCGGCATCGCCACGGTTGGTGAGATCCTCGAAAAGCTAGAGAGAGATGAAGACGAACTTCTTGCCATTCGAAACTTTGGACAGAAGTCGTTGGATGAGTTGAAGGAGAAACTGACGGCCAAAGGCTATTGGCCTCTGCCGATCGAATAGCCACGAGCCCCGGTTCTTTTTGGAGGCATTAGAAAGAGATGAGACATCGTAGAGCAGGTCGCCACTTGGGGCGGTCGAGTGATCATCGGCGAGCGTTGTATCGCAACCTGATGACAGAGTTGTTCCGCCACGAGCGGATTCAGACGACAGAGGCCAAGGCCCGGGCGGTCCGCCCTCTAGCCGAAAAACTGGTGACCAAGGCGCGCAAGGCCCGCGCAGAGCGAGTGGTGGACCTGGCCAAGCAGCGAGATGTGCAGAAGCTGTCTGCCTGGTACAATCGCAAGCGCGCGGATCAGCTCATCGCGCTGGCAGACCAGGACGACGAAGATGCCTTGGAAGAGATGGCACAGCAGCTAGCCTTGCACGCCAGGCGGCAAGTACTGGCTGTGCTGACCGACAAGTCGATCGCGCACAAGCTGGTCGAAGAGATCGCGCCGCGGTTCGAAGACCGCCCCGGTGGATATACGCGCATGTTCAAGCTGGCACCGCGCAGGGGCGATGCAGCCAAGATGGCTATCCTGGAACTGGTGGAGTGAGGCTTTATAGTCTCTGGGCCAAGGTCGAGTACGACGGTACGGACTTTTATGGCTTTCAGATCCAGGCAAGCGAACGAACGGTTCAGGGGGAAATCGAGCGGGCATTAGAGGCTGTAGCAGGCAAGAGGATCAAAGTGACCGGCGCCGGTCGGACTGACCGGGGAGTCCATGCTCGAGGGCAGGTTGTCGGCTTTGAGGTGGAATGGCGTCACAGTCTGGAGGATCTCCATCGGGCGCTAAATGCGGTTCTAAGCGCCGATGTGGCCATCTCGGAGATGGGGTTGGCTCCGGAGGGATTCCATCCTCGTTTCAGTGCACTCAGCCGGACCTACCGCTATACATTGTTGAACCAGAGAGTGCGTTCGCCACTGGCTCGGCGCAAGGCCTGGCATGTGGCGCAGGTGCTCGAGCCGGCAGCCATGGAAGAAGCCAGTTGTCTGCTAGTAGGCCAGCACGATTTTGCGACCTTTGGACAGCCTCCGCAAGGCGAGAATACCGTCAGAACGGTGCTACGCGCCAAGTGGCAAGAGCAGCAACCGTTCTTGACGTTCGACATTGAGGCCAATGCCTTTCTCTACCGTATGGTCCGGAGCATAGTGGGCATGCTGGTGCAGGTCGGCTGTGGGCAGATCTCTTTGGACGAGTTCGCGGCGATCGTAAAGGCCCGAGAGCGCAGTCAGGGCAAGAGCCTGGCACCGGCCCATGGCCTGTGTCTGATGCGTGTTGACTACCCGGAAGGAGTTTTGCTGTGAGGACTTATTCAGGGAAAAAAGAGGAACTAGAACGCGAGTGGTACATCGTAGACGCCGAGGGGCAGACCCTTGGCCGTTTGGCCTCGAGGATCGCACCGATCCTGAGGGGCAAGCACAAGCCGACATACACGCCCCACCTAGACTGCGGCGATTATGTTGTCGTTGTCAACGCAGAAAAGGTGCGTGTGACAGGGCGCAAGTTAGAACAGAAAGCCTACTACCGCCACTCTGGGTATCCGGGAGGGCTAAAGACCATCACCCTGCGTGACCAACTGGACAAGCACCCGGAGCGTGTGCTCCAGGCTGCGGTCAAGGGGATGTTGCCCAAGAACCGGTTGGGGCGGCGGATGTTCAAGAAGCTCAAGGTGTACGCCGGTGAAGCGCATCCTCACCAGGCGCAACAGCCCAAGGTACTGGAGTTGTAGGGAGAAGATCTATGTCAGATGATGTTCGATACTACGAGGCAGTGGGACGACGCAAGCGGGCGGTAGCCCGGGTGCGCTTGTTTCCGGGTGATGGTCAGGTGGTGATAAACGAGCGCTCATTGAAGGAGTACTTTGGCCGCCCGCAGGACCGGGGGGATGTTATGGCTCCCCTCCAGTTGACCAACAACGAAAGCCGGTTCAATCTTTCGGTCCTGGTCAAGGGCGGAGGGATTACCGGCCAAGCTCAAGCGATCCGTCATGGGATTGCGCGGGCGTTGTTGCTAACGGATCCGAACCTTCGGCCAGTGTTGCGAAGGGGTGGCTACCTGACCCGTGATCCCCGGGAGAAAGAACGCAAGAAACCCGGGCTCAAACGCGCCAGGAAAGCGCCGCAGTACACCAAGCGCTAGAGCTAATCGCAGGATCGGCCTCAGACAATCTGCACGATACCGGCACCATGGCGCCAGAGCAGGGATTCGCTCTGCTTGCAGGTTTCGGTTCCTCGAGCAGTCTACCGGTAATGATGGCAAAAGGAGGATGGACCCACGGGTCTCATCCTCCTTTTCTGTTGAGGAAATCCCAGTAGTGCCGATTCCTGGCTGCTGATTCAGCTTTACGTTTAGATATTGCAAAGTAAATCAAAAGCTGGTATAATTGGGCTGGTTATCACATTGATCGGGGACGGGCATGACACAGCCGTCTCCCAGTTCCCTGGCAGACGCTGCCTTGAACCTCGGTGACACTCGGTGGTGAACCTGTATGGGTTACACCCTGATGCGGACCTTCTTGGGTCCAGGCACTGGTTGGGCAGGGTTGGGCCTCTCTGGCGACATTCGTCCTGCGAGTGCGGCTCTCATGTTGATCTGGTCGAGAATTAGCGCGATAATTGGTACCCCTTTGGGGAGCTTGCTCTACCACCTAGTGCTGCTGTTGGCGGTAGAGGCGGCTCTGGCCCTGGCCTGGGGGGAATGGCGACGCACCCGGCGCAGCCAAGCGCAGCGCTGGGTCCTGGCCATGATTGGGGTGACCATCGTGCGCGTTGCCTATGTCGCTGCTGCACTAGTCACCACAGCCGGTTGGGTCGAGCCCTGGGTCCTCCTCCCTCCCATTGAGCGCTTTGCTGACACAGCCAGTATTGCCTTGCTGGGCTGGGCCTTCATGCCTCCCGTCCAACGTGGCGTACGGATCTGGGATCTGGTCTTTGGTTCTATCCTGGCTCTGACCGTCATCGTCTGCGTCGTGTTCAGCATCCTCTGGGCGCAGACTCCCCAGGCGCTTGCCTCCTCAACCGACTATAATGATACCTGGCAGGCAATCGTCTGGAGTATCTGGCAGATGGGCCTGGCTCTCCTGGCCGGTTTCGCTTACGTGCGAAACCGGGGAAGGGGTTGGGGTTATTTCCTCACGGCAATGGCCATCCTCTTTGTGGGCCAGGTGTTGCAGTTGTTCGCGCCCCTGGGCGTGACAAACATACCGGGCTGGGAACGTCTGGCGAACCTCATAGCCTACCCCCTGATTGTGGTAGCCTTCTATCAAGACATCGTCCTCGGCTTGCGGATGCATAGTCTCGAGTTACAGGACATCAGCCAGGCTTCGCTCGATCAGATCAAGAGTTTGCTGTTTCTCTTTGAAGCGAGCCGGCAAATGTCCAGTTCCCTGGATATGTCCACGGTCCTGGAGAATGCAGTGCAAGGGATAGCCCGTGCCTTGGAGGCGGACCAGTGTGCCATTGCCTTCCCAGACGAGTCGGATCCCGGGGTAATGCGGCTTGTGGCCATCCACAACCCGGCGAGACAAGGGCGTGGAGAGGGGGTTACGTTTCCGCTTGATTACCAGCTTGCGGTCCAGCAGGCTATGCGCCGCAAGAAGCACGTCATCAGTGAGGAGACAGACAACGTCCAGCTCAAGGTACTCTTTGCATTGCTGGGATCGAGCGAGGTCGGGCCCTTGCTGGTCCAACCGCTCCTGGTGGGAGAAGATGTCCTCGGCGCCATCATCGTCGGCAATGCCCGGTCGCGGCGACCCTTTACGTCCAACGAGGCCAAGCTGTGCCAGTCCATGGCAGAGCAGGTGGTGGGGGCCATTCAGAATTCCCGTCGCCACCAGGATGCTCAGCAAGAAATCGCAAGATTGAATCAAGCGCTCGCAGATCAGCGCCGCACCATCGGGTCGACCGAGGAGCAGGTTGCCGAATGGCAGGCCCGGCTGGCTAGCCAGCAAGAGGAAATGGATGAGCTCCGCCGGCAATGGGAGATCACGCGTGAGGCACGCAATGCGCTAGAGATCAAGGTGGTGAGTAGCCGGGCCGAGGCCGATGCCATGTCAGGCCGGTTGTCTGTCCTGGAAACTGACCTGGCTCAGGCGCATGCCAACGCACAAGCCCAGATCCGCTGGCATGAAGGCGAACTGGCACGCTTGCAGGCCGAGTGGGAGGATGCCAACCAAGCTGCCGAGTGGGCCCAGGCTGTGCTTCAGGGCATGACAGCAGGTGTCATCGTCGCCGACGCCGAAGGGGTGGTCCAGGAGGCAAATGTGGCCGCCGAGATCCTCCTCGAGTTGGACAGCGAGGACTTGAAGGGTCTGCATCTGAGAGATGTTTGCAGTGATACGCGGTGGCAACATGCTGTGGAGACGGCCGCCGATGGTGAAGCGGTCCGGTTGACAACGCAGGTCGGCGCCAATACTTTGATGTGTGATGTGGCTCCCTTGCCTGATCTCGAAGCACCTCAGGGGCGGATGATAGGGATCATTGCTATCATGCAAGATGTGTCCGCCGAGTCTGGGGAACAGAGGGAACGTTTGGAGTTGGTCTCTGCCATGGCCGAGGAACTGCGCACACCCATGACCACCATCATCAACTACGTCGATTTGCTCCTGAGTGGGGCGGTGGGGGTCTTGGAAGAGGCACAGCGCAAGTTCCTATTGCGGGTCAAGGCTGGCATCGAGCGCATGGGCCTGATGACCGATGATTTGGCCCGGGAGGCCAGTGGGGAGGAACAGTGGACCTCTCCGCAGCGGCAGCAGGTGGATCTGGGCAGATTGATCGAGAGGATTGTGGCGGGTGCTTCCATCCACCTGGAGGACAAATCCCTCTCTCTGGATCTCAGTCTCGCTGAAAACCTGCCGATCGTTATGGCTGACCCCGACCATTTGCGACGGGTGTTTACCAATCTTTTGTCAAATGCCTTTATCGTCTCGCCGGAGGGAGGGCGGGTCCAAGTGCGGGCGCTCGAATCAAATGGTCTCCCTCCCCAACAGAATCACGTGGTGCTGGCTGGCGATGGCTTTGTCATTGTCTCGGTGGAGGATTCGGGAGGTGGACTGTCAGATGAGGCACTGAGCCGTGTCTTTGACCGGGGACGACCCAGTCGCACACCTCAGGGATTAGGGGAGTCTGGGGCTGGATTGGCTCTGGTGAAAACCTTGGTGGAAGCTCACGGTGGTCGCGTGTGGGTGGAGAGTGAGAACGGCGTGGGAACCACCTTCAGCTTTGTCCTGCCTGTCGAAAAATGGGAGGACACACCTGCGGTTGAGCCATTGGACGTCATGCATGAAGGGACTGGCACCAGATGAGATGGAACCAGGACGGGCGAGTTTGAAGCAAGCGAGCGACGAGCGCGGTTATATTAGCAGGGGATTGGGACCGGTCCTTGGTGGGCTCGTTGCGGCGTCCCTGGTGATATTGACCCTCCTGGTTGCCGTGCTCCTGGGCACGCAAGAAGAATCGTTGGTTGCTGTCGCCCGCCCGACAGAGACCGAGACGCCGCCTCCCGCTTCTGCGACGGCTACCCCTCGACCTACCCTGCCATCGCCCACACCCAGTGATACGCCCACCCCCACCCCGACTCGGACCCCAACGCCTACCTCGACACCTAGCCCAACACCTTGTGTGCGGCGGCCCGACTGGAAACCATACCTTGTGAAGCGTACAGATACCTGGGAGAGTTTGGCTAGCAGGTATCGGACGACCAAAGCTGACCTGATAGAAGGGAACTGTCTGGAGAGCGACGTTCTGGTCATGGCCACAATTCTCTATGTGCCCGACGTTGCAACCCGCCCTCCCTATATCCCATCCACGCCTACGAGCGACCCTCCGTACGTCCCCCCCACAGCCACAAGCCGTTCAAGCGCGACCAGGACACCTACCTATACACCCAGGCCAACGTCGACGTACACCACGACCGCCACTGCGACCTGGACGGCCACACCGGTTTTCACTGGCACGACGACGGTGGAGCCGACAGGCACGTCCACCGCAGGGCCGACACCTGGCACGACAACGCCGGGTACACCAACCAGCACTACTTCGCCTAGCACACCGACCAGCACGGGTACGCCAGGCACGCCAACCAGCACGGATACGCCAGGTACGCCGACCGCGACCTCCAATCCTACGGACACGCCACCGCCGACTGCAACGGGAGAGCTGACCGACACGCCTGTGCCCCCGACACGGACCAACACGCCCTTGCCGCCGACATCGACCAATACGCCTGTGCCGCCGACGTCGACCAACACAGCCGTGCCAACGCCGTCGACTGTCACGCCGTGAGCATTTGCGGGCTGCTGTGGAAATTACCTTGAGATAAAGGAAGAGAATGAGAAATCAGAGAATCCAGATTGCGGCTGCTTTGATCATACTGCTGGCCCTGGTACTGGGCACCGCCTGGTCAGCCATAGCCCAAGAACCGGAACCCTCGCGCGCAGCACCAGCACGGGAACGCCTCCCCGAGCGCAGTTCTGTGGCCCTGAGCTCTGCCGATTTCAAGGCCGGTGAGCTGCTGGTCAAGTTCAAACAGGGCGTATCCAGCCAGACAGCCGAGAGCATCGCCGATCGCTACCGGGCCATGCAGGTCCGGCCATTGTATAACAGCAATGTCGAGTTGTGGACGGTGCCGGAAGGCAGCGAATTGAACACCCTTGCCCGGCTGAATGCAGACCCGGCTGTCCAGTATGCCGAGCCCAACTACCGGTACTGGGCCGTGGATACCACGCCGAATGATCCTGCTTTTGTGCAGCAATGGGCCCATACCAGGGTGGGGTCCCCTGCAGCCTGGGATGTCTCTACCGGCAGCGCCAGCATCGTGATTGCCATCATCGACTCTGGTGTTGACTTGGGACACCCTGATCTGGCAAGCAAATTGGTTGCCGGCTACGACTTTGTTGGTTTGGACGCGAACGCCGCCGACGAAAATGGCCACGGTACCCACGTCGCCGGAATCGCAGCAGCGATAACCAACAATGGGATCGGTGTGGCAGGTATGGACTGGAATGCGCGGATCATGCCGGTCCGGGTGCTGGATGAGACAGGCGGCGGGTTTGCTTCGGACATCAGCAGCGGCATCATCTGGGCCTATTCCCATGGGGCGAAAGTCCTCAACCTGAGCCTGGGAGGCTATTACTACTCTCAGACCATGCAGGATGCCGTCAACAGCGCTCACCAGGCCGGCAGCTTGGTGGTGGCTGCTATGGGCAACGACAATACGAGCGCCCCGGTCTATCCTGCTGCATTTGGTAACGTCCTGGCCGTGGCAGCCACCGGGCCGACCGACAGCAAGGCATCGTACTCCAACTATGGGAACCACTGTGATATCGCTGCGCCTGGCGGCGACATGGTCTGGTATCACGATCCCAACGGCATCTACAGTACCATGCCTACCTATCCGGTCTATATGACTACGCAAGAGTCATTCTACATGAACTATGACTATGTCCATGGTACATCCCAGGCCGCGCCCTTTGTGACCGGTCTGGCATCTCTAATCTGGTCTCTGGACGCAACGCTGACTCCAGACGAGGTCCAGGATACGATTGAGGCCACAGCCGCGGATCTGGGCAGCCTGGGTTGGGATCCGGAATATGGTTACGGGCTGATCAATGCCCCAGCAGCGCTGTTGGCGCATGCCGCTCCTGTAGCGCCAGCTCTGACCCCCATCAACAACGCGGATGGTGATGGCGATTACCTGGTGGACTGGACAGACGTCCCGAATGCCACCACCTACACGCTGCAAGAGGATGACAATCCTGCCTTTGCCTCACCTAGCGTACTTTATAGTGGACCAGCCAGCCAGTACTCCGTTTCTGGGCAAGCGGCTGGGGTCTGGTATTACCGCGTCCGTGCAAGCAATGCCCAGGGCAATAGCCCCTGGAGTGACGTAAGGTCGACTGCAGTCAAGCCCGATCCGCCGGTTCTCGATCCGATAACCAACCCCGGGAACGAAGACGAGTATGTGCTGAGCTGGTCAGCATCAGCAGGAGCCAATGGCTATGTGCTGCAGGAAGACGACACCGCGGCGTTTGGCAGCCCCACGACGCGGTACATGGGGACGGCGTTGGAGTATCACGTTACGGGTCAGCCTGGAGGTACGTGGTACTATCGCGCGCGCGCCTACAATGATGCGGGGAACAGCGACTGGAGTACAAATGTTTCGACTATCGTCGATCTTGCAGCCCTTGACGCGCCCATCTTGCAGCCTATTGCCAATGGTGACGGGGATGGCGACTACCTGGTGGAGTGGTCATCGGTAGTCAACGCCACCACCTATCTGCTGGAAGAGAGTCGCGATCCCTATTTCGTCAACGTGACAGAGGTCTACAGCGGCACAGCACTGCAATATGCCGTGAGCGATCATCCAGGCGGCCATTGGTACTACCGTGCCCGGGCTTTTGGACCGCCGGGCCGGGGACCTTGGAGCAACCAAGAATCGGCGATTGTGACCAGTTGGATTTTCCTGCCCAACATAGTCCGGGACTTTGGTACAGATGTCACGGTAGGCCTGCCGATAAATGAGGGGTTTGAGGGGGGTGTTGTGCCACCGTCGGAGTGGACGCAGATTGTGGGCAACACGAGCTTTGTCACAACCACATGGTCCATCGCTGATGCTCGACCTCAGTCAGGGCTACACTATGCTACTGTTTACTACGATCCCACCCTGGCTGTCCAGAATGAGGTCTTGCTCAGTCCCGAGTTTCATGCCAGTAGTGCACAATTGGACTTCTACTCATTCGGAAGCCTGTACTGGTGTCGGGATGTCTATGATAACTGCGACCTGAACATCTGGCTCGTGGTGGGTGCATGGGGCAGCGGGGACGACGTCAAGATCTATACAGCCGACCAGGATTGGCCAGCGAACTGGGTGTGGGCACCCAGTGTGGTAGACCTCACACCTTACCTGCCGTCCGGTACACCAGTGCGCATTGGCTTTCAGTATGAAGGCAGGGATGGTGCACAGATCGCCCTGGATGCCATCAACATCACTCAGTAGGTGCGCCCCCTGCTCTTCAAAGACCACATGACACTGGAGCATGCATGAGCTTGTTTGACTGGCTGTTGGTCAGCCACCTGGTCGGCGACTTTTTGCTGCAGACCCAAAGCATGGCCCTCTACAAGGCCCGGCAGTGGTCGTGGATGCTGCGACATGTTGGTTTCTACATGATCCCTGTCACCATCGTAGTCGTCATGTATGCCTGGTCGTACCATCTGCCTTTTTGGCTGGTGGCTTTGGTATTGCTATTTGTCGTCATAACACACATTGCCCTGGATCGGCGGGAGCTGACCATGGCCTGGATGCGCAACGTCAGCATGGCACCGGACCATCCCTGGCTTCCCGTTGTCGTAGATCAGGTGTTTCACATCCTGGTCCTCGTGGTTGTGACGCAGGTCCTGGTTCTGGCAGGTGGGTGAGCGGGCGATGAGTAGGAGACGCGTCTTTTCGTTGTGCGTGCTGGTGTGCCTCTTGGCCCTGCTGCTCGTCGCAGGCGCCAGTTGTTCTTCCATACCCGGCCTAAGCCCGACGCCGACGGTACCACCCACCCCCACGCTGAATCTGCCCCCAGCCGACGAGATGGCCTTTGCCTTCCTTAAAGCCTGGGAGGAGGGCAACCATTCCACCATGTACAGTCTCCTTTCCCTTGCTTCCCAGGAGACCTACTCTGAGCAGGAGTTTGTTGCTACCTATCGAGAGGTCTTTGACGAAGCTACCATCTTGAGCGTAACGCCGCGCATTCTGGCTGCCTACCAGCCGGATACCCGCGCAGAAGTCACCTTTATGACGACATTCCGTACGGGATTGGTCGGCGAGTTTGATGTGCAGAACCAGATGTCGCTGACATATGAGCCAGGTGGTTGGGGTGTGGATTGGTCGCCAGCACTGATCTTCCCTCAGCTGGGCGAGGAAACCTTTGTCCGGATGACGACGTGGGCGCCTTCGCGGGGCAACATCTACGATCGCAATGGATTGGGCCTGGCGGTGCAGGGCCAGTTGGTGGAAGTGGGTGTAATACCGAGCAAGATCGAAGATGAATCTACCGTCTTGAGCCAGCTCAGTGCCCTGTTGGGCGAGTCTCGGGCCGACATCCAGGCTCGCTACGCCGATGCCCAGCCCGACTGGTACGTCCCCCTGGGAGAGATCAGTGCTGACATCGGGCAGGCCTACTATGAAACCTTGAGCGCTACCCCGGGTATCGAACTGCGTGAGGCATGGACCCGTTCCTACCGTGAGGAAATCGTTGCCCCCCATGTGGTTGGTCTCATTGGACCTATACCGCGCGAGGAGGTTGAGCAGTGGAAGGCTCAGGGGTATAGTGGGGATGAGATGGTGGGTCAGATGGGACTGGAGCGATGGGGCGAGTCCTACCTGGCCGGTGAGAGAGGTGGCCGGTTAGAGATCCTCAGCCAGAAAGGCCAGATCGTGGCGGTCTTGGGCGAAAGATCGTCGAGGGAGAGCGCTAGCCTCTACACCACCTTCGACCGCGAGTTTCAGCAAGAGGTTCAGGACATCCTGGGGGATCGGATGGGAGCCATCGTGGTGCTGGAAGCCCAGACTGGTCGTGTCCTGGCCCTGGCGACCTACCCATCATTTGACCCCAATCAATTCACGATGGGTGTCAGCGGGCAACACTGGGCCAGTCTACAGGCAGACCGGCGCCGGCCTCTGGTCAACCGGGCTACGCAGGGCACGTACCCGGCTGGGAGTGTGTTCAAAATCGTCACTATGGGTGCCGGCATGGAAGCTGGCGGTCTGACGGCTGGCAGCTCCTTCCTCTGCCGGGGGACATGGACCGGCCTCGGGCCGGAATGGCGCAAGACCTGCTGGCTCAAGAGCGGACACGGCAGCATTCCACTGAACAGAGGGCTGACGGTCTCATGTGACATAACGTTTTACCAGGTGGGACTGCTGCTCAATGGCGTGGGGCAGGATGTCCTGCCCGAGTATGCCCGACTGTGCGGCATGGGGATGCTCACTGGCATCGAGGTGGAGGAAAGCGCTGGCCTGGTGCCCGACCCGGCCTGGAAGATCCAGGCCAAAGGGGAGGGGTGGGCGCCGGGTGATACTGTCAACCTGGCGATTGGCCAGGGCGAGTTGCAGGTCACGCCCCTGCAGATCGCCACTATGCTGGCTGCAGTGGGCAATGGCGGCACGCTCTACCAGCCCCACGCCGTCGAGATGATAGCCGCTGATCCGAACAACCCGGAATGGTCCTTTGAACCAGTCCCGATGGCCCAGCTTCCCTTCACGCCAAAGAACCTGTCCGTGATCCAGGACAGTCTCCACCAGGTTACTTCGGCTTCCTACGGCACAGCGTACCAGGCTTTTGAAGGGTTCAGCCTGTCAGCAGCAGGAAAGACGGGCACTGCCGAGAGCGGTCAGGAAAACCCCCACGCCTGGTTCGCAGGCTATGTCCCTGCCCAGGATCCTGAGCTTGCCATTGCCGTGATCGTAGAACACTCGGGGGAGGGGTCCACCTATGCTGCCCCCCTGTTCCGCAAAGTGGCCGAAGCCTATTTTGACATCGAGCCCACGCCTACGCCCGGGCCCACACCCTCGGCCACCTCCAGCCCCTAGTCTTTGGTTCGCGTGCGGAACACAAGCTTCAGGGGAGTGCCCAGGAAGCTGTATCTCCGCCGGAGCTGGTTCTCCAGGTAGCGCACATAGGAAAAGTGTACCAGTCTTTTGTCGTTGACAAAAAAGACAAAGGTTGGGGGATCCACGCTGGCCTGGGTTGCATATAGGAACTTGAGTCGTTTGCCAGCTTTGTGGGGTGGGGAATGGCGGATGGTGGCATCCTCGACCAGGCGATTGAGCTCACCAGTCGGGATGCGTACCCGCCGTTCCTGGTAAATCTGGGAGGCCAGGGGCAAGATCTTGGGGACGCGCTGGCCTGTGAGCGCCGAGATGTACAGGACAGGGACATAGTCCAGGAATTTCAGATCAGCCCGGACCTGTTTTGTGTAGGCGTCCATGGTGTAGGTGTCTTTTTCGATCAGATCCCATTTGTTCACCACGACAATGATGCTGCGCATCTCTTCCAGGATATAGCCAGCCACGTGGGCATCCTGGGCGGTGACCAGATCTTGGGCGTCCAGGAGAAGCAGAACGACGTCAGCCCGGGAGATGGCCTTCATGGCGCGGAGGACGCTGTACTTCTCAATGCCCCGCTCGATGCGCCCCCGTCGACGGATGCCGGCAGTGTCGATCAGCAAGACCGGCTGCCCCTCCCAGGTCAAATAGGTGTCGGTTGCATCGCGGGTGGTGCCAGGGATCTCGCTGACGATGGCCCGCTCCTCGCCTAGCAGCTTGTTGAGCAACGAAGACTTGCCCACGTTCGGCCTGCCCACGAGGGCGATCTTGAGCGCATCGGGCTCCTCTAGCTCCTCGATGATGGGGAAGGCGGCGACCAAATCGTCCAGCAGGTCGCCGATGCCAAGGCCATGTAGGGACGAGATGGGGTAAACATCCCCCAGGCCCAGGCTGTAGAACTCGAACGCTGCCTGCTGACGGGCTTTGTTGTCGACTTTGTTGGCTGCCACCAGGACCGGTTTGTCGGTGCGCCGCAGCACTTCAGCGACGTCTTCGTCAGCGGGCATCACACCCTCCAGGACGTCCACCAACATGACAATGGCATCCGCCTCAGCGATGGCGATTTCGGCCTGTTCCCGGATCTCCTCGATAAAACCAATCGACGCGGTGGACAGAGGCGTTGGCTGGTCTTGGGGCTTGCGCTTTTTCCGGCTCTCGATGATCTCGAGCCCACCGGTGTCCACGACGGTAAAGGGCACGCCATTCCATTCCGCGTCGCCATAGAGCCGGTCCCGCGTGGTGCCGGGTAGGTCTTCGACGATGGCCCGCCTCTGGCCGACGATTCGATTGAAAAGGGTGGATTTGCCCACGTTGGGACGTCCCACCAGGGCTACGATTGGCTTGGGCATCCTGGTCTTTCAGTCCCTCACAAATCCCATGCGCTCCGTTGGTGGTTGGAAGCCCTGATCGGGCGCCTTGATCTCGCCAAACTTTTCCTCGAACTTGGCCAGATTGTCGCCCAGCGCCTTGTGGAGCAGCTTGGCGTTCATCGGCGTCATGATGATGCGGGCATAGACCCTGGTCTTGGGGGCGTTGGGCAGCATCCGGGCAAAGTCCATAATCATCTCGGACGGCGAGTGGGTAATGAGTGCGAAATTGGCATAGGTCGCTTCCAAGTCGGGTGGCAGTTCGATCTGGATCTGACGCTGCCGTTTCTGGGCATTGCTCATGGTCAACCTCATCTAGTTGGCCTAGATCTCACATCAGGATGCAGGGATCTAGGCAGACACGGACGTCGTTCACCCTCGAGGACGAACGACGTCCGGTTGTTGATGCTCAGTTGGTGGGTGGGCTAGAAAGGAAGCGCGTCCTCTTCGAACCCCTCTGGCGGCGGTTCACCCAGAGGCGGGCCGCCGGTCCCGCTGTCCTGCCGGCTGCCCAGGAATTTCACGGTCCGGGCGGTGAGCTCGTAGCTGGCCCGAGCCACACCATCGTTGCCGGTCCACACGCGAGGGTTCTGGGTGCCGTCGATGGCCTCGCCACTTATGGTCCCTTCGACAAAGACTTGTTGGCCCTTGGTAAGGTACTGGTTGACCGTTTCTGCCAACCCGCGCCAGCACGTCACGCGCCACCAGACCGTCACCTCCCAGTTCTTGCCGTTGTAGGACTCCTTCCAACCGTTGGGACAGGGCCGCTCCCCGCCACTGAATAACGTCTTGGAAACCGTTTCCTTGGTAGCCACTGAAAAATCAGTGACAGGGGTTCCGTCAGGCGTATAGCGCATTTGCGGATCCCGACCCACGTGTCCGATGATTGTTATGCGGTGGAACATGGTGCTACTCCTTTCCGAGTGTTGAAATGCGCCCGCCGGCGCGAGAGAGGACTCGTCGATCCCCATCTTACCCCAAAACGGACCAAATGTCAATTACTCCAGGCCCGCCTCCCGGAGCGCACCGATGAGACTGTCTTTGCTGGGAGCCAGCCCCACGAA
>Ga0180438_10002548_pt1 | contig 29448 bp, 27 predicted proteins | sample SS_ome_12_FD_132455 | JGI IMG/M metagenome (GOLD analysis project Ga0180438, IMG submission 132455) | Hypersaline lake sediment archaeal communities from the Salton Sea, California, USA - SS_3_D_2 metaG | ecosystem: Environmental > Aquatic > Non-marine Saline and Alkaline > Hypersaline >...
CATTAAAGATGGTGTTCTCTCTCTAAATAGTCCCGCCACCGCAAAGCTACAAGTAGAGAGAAAAGCCGGTAAAGAGCTTTTAAGGGATTCTTGGTTTGCCTCGGCCCTCCGCTCTCGTGAGCCAATACAAGTGCGCATAGATCCTGAAGGAGTCGCCATTCCCCTCTTGCCATTTTCCCTATCTAAAACAGCCATTCCAAAAATTACCGTCGACCCAGGTAAGCTAGTAGTAAAAAACAGGGGAGCTCTTAAGATTGTTCTCTCTCTACTAAATATGAAAAACGCATCTCGCAGTGACAAAATAGAGCTTTGGTTTACACCCATATATATGGGATTAAAAGACGGAATTATTACCTGTCAAAGATCAGATGCGCTTATTGCAGATAAGCTCCACATAATAAGCTGGGGAACTATAAACCTAAATGAAGATCGAACAGAGATGGTTACGGCAGTCCCTCAAGAAACACTTAAAGAATTGAAGTTGCCCATAGTGTTGCTCAATCCAGATCATGGATTACAGATTCCGATTACAGGCTCTGCTCTCAATCCATCGGTTGACACCGCTCGACTGTCAACAAGGCTGGCAGCTTCTAAAATCCGGGATAAAAGGAAGAGCAACCCTTTCAACATTATTGGCGGAGCTCTGCAAGTTGCCGCCTCATTGGGAGAAGAGAGTCAACCTGTGCCAGAACCGACAACACAACCCTTTCCCTGGGAGAAAGGTCGTTAACCCCCCGATGCTCTCCTTAATAGCGAAACGCTCTTTTCGGCAATTTTTCTTAACCTTTATCTCTGCTACATCTGGTAGCCCATAAGACGTGCTTTTTATTTTCAAATGACATATCCTTAAGTGATGCGTTTTTCATCTCGAGGGTCGGTTTCCTTCGACGAATCTCGAGCAATCTGGGGCTAGTTTTAAGGTAGTGCATGAGTTCAGAGTCGGTTGTTGTTGTTATTCCCGCCCGCTATCACAGTTCGCGATTTCCTGGAAAATCGCTGGAACTAATAGGTGGGGTTTCTCTTCTTCAGCGGACCTATCAGCAGGTTCTACTCTCACCTGTTGTTACAAAATGCGTTATAGCAACAGACGATAGTCGTATTTGCGACCACGCACACTCCTTTGATGCTCAAGTAGTCATGACTCCCCTTGAATGTGAGACGGGAACCGATAGGGTGGCCTGGGTTGTTGAACAAGACCCGGAATTGCAAAAAAATACGATTATCGTAAATGTCCAAGGTGATGAGCCCTGTCTAAATCCCAAGACGATTGATTCTGTAGTAGAAAGGCTGCAGACAATGCCTAAAGCTGGTATCGCTACCGCAGTCTCTCCGATACATGATGAAAAGGATGTAGAAAATCCCAATATTGTAAAGTGTGTACAGACAGCTTCTGGAACGGCTCTTTATTTCAGCAGGCAGCCAATCCCCTACAAAAAGGCGGACAAATCGACTCCATATTATCGCCATATTGGAATTTATGCCTTTCGTCCAAACTATTTACTAGAATATTCAAATCTCCCCCGTTCTTGTTTGCAAGAATCAGAGGACCTTGAAATGCTCAAAGCTCTCGAACACGGAGGTACCATTGCGGTTACCCAAATTGAGCGTCACGCTCCAGAAGTAAATACTCCAGAAGATATCATAGAGGTAGAGAAGTGGATCCAGTCTTTTTATTCGTAACAGGCGGCGTTATCTCATCATTAGGCAAGGGAATTGCAGCTTCTGCAATTGGTATGCTCCTTGAAAAACAGGGCTACAGCGTCACCATGATGAAGCTCGATCCATACCTCAATATTGACCCAGGAACAATGAGTCCATTCCAACACGGCGAGGTCTATGTAACCGATGACGGTGCAGAGACAGACCTCGATTTGGGACACTATTTTCGTTATACAGACTCGCTTTTAAGTAAATATTCAACGGCAACGTCAGGCCAAGTATACGAGGAGGTCCTTAGAAAAGAGCGTCGTGGTGACTATTTAGGGGCCACCGTTCAGGTTATTCCCCATATTACTCAGGAGATTAAACGGCGACTTCTGCTCTGTGCTGACCAGGTTAAAGGATTTAGCTTTGTCATTGCCGAAATTGGGGGAACCGTCGGTGATATCGAATCGCTCCCCTTTCTTGAGGCAATTCGACAGTTTCGCTATGAACGACCGAAAAATTGCCTGAATCTTCATCTTACCTACGTCCCCTTTATGAGCTCTTCTGGGGAAATAAAAACAAAGCCCACACAGCATTCCGTACAAGTTCTTCGTCAAATCGGCATCTCCCCAGATCTTATTCTCTGTCGAGGAGAAGACGTGCTGGGAAAGGAAGAAAAGGCCAAAATCAGCCTCTTTTGCAACGTTGGCGATCACGATGTTTTCGATCTTCCAGATGTTAAAAGTATTTATGATGTCCCGCTCGTATTGCACAACCAACATGTTGAACAAAGCATTTTAGAGCGATTTGGCCTCAAGGAAAAACCAATAGACCTCAAAGATTGGGACAAAGCAACTCACCTTCCAACCGATCATTCTCCCTCCATAACAATTGGTGTTGTTGGCAAATATGTGCGCCATCAGGATGCATATAAATCATTGTATGAAGCTCTGTACCATTCCGGATGTGAGATTGGAGCACAGGTCAAGATCGAGAAGATAGATCCTGAAGAGATCGAAAAAGGGTCCTTTTCTTTTGGCGATGTAGATGGTTATTTGGTCCCCGGAGGCTTTGGCAATCGTGGCTGGGAAGGAAAAATAGCAACCGCTACCTACTGTCGAGAAAATACTATTCCTTATTTCGGAATCTGCCTTGGAATGCAAGTTTTGGCAGTTGAATTTGCTCGTAACGCTCTCGGGCATAAAGACGCTAACTCAACCGAAGTTGACATCGAAACGAAACACCCTGTTATTTCGCTTCTTAGCGAACAGCTCCACGTCGAAAACCTTGGAGGGACCATGCGCCTTGGTAGCTATCCGTGTCGGATACAAAAAAAATCAAAAGCATACCAGGCCTATACATCAGAATCCATTCAAGAGCGGCATCGACACCGCTATGAATTTAACTCTCTCTACAAACAGGAATTTGAAGAAAAAGGAGCGCTCTTATCCGGAACAAGTCCTGATGGCTCCTTATGTGAAATTATCGAAATACAAAATCATCCCTGGATGGTAGCCGTGCAATTTCACCCAGAATTTATCTCTAAACCCGTACAGCCTCATCCCCTCTTTACAGCTTTTTTAAAAGCAGCTCTTGCCCACTCGAGGAAGTCATAGATGGCAAAACGCATACTGAGCATTGACTTTGGTCATGTTAGAGTTGGGGTTTCTATCTCCGATCCTCAAAAAATTATTGCATCTCCTTTGGCAACACTTGAGGGATCTAAAAACCCGAAAAATGCGGCAAAAAAGATAGCCGATCAGCTTTCGATACTATTGAAGAAAGAGTCATACGACATTGAAAAGATCGTCATCGGCCTGCCGATTCATATGAGTGGTGAAGAGTCTAAGCGTTCTCAAGAGGTTCGAGAGTTTGCTAAAGAGCTGGAAAAAGAAATGGAAATTCCAACAACGCTTTTTGACGAACGGCTAACAAGCGTTCAAGCTGAAAGATCTTTAAAAGAGGCCTCTTTTTCCAGAAAAAGGAGAACGAAGTTTGTCGATACCGTTTCAAGCACAATTTTGTTGCAGTCTTTTCTCGATCTCCATTCAACATCCTAAAGGCTTAAAATGTATATTCATCTGCTTAATCTTGATACAATAGGAGGCGTTGAGACTCTATATGCCTTCTTTCTTCAAGAAGAGTTCAGAAGAAAAAAAACAGCACATCATACAGTTATCTCCGGCCGCCCTCCTCACAAAAAATTTTCGGATATCTTTTCAAAAATCGGTCATAAACCCTTTCTTGAAAGGTATCTCTGGAAATTTCGAATTCCAAAAATAGCGCGCTCTATTATCACCATACGTCGTCAAATTATAGAAGCACTTGTAACACCCTCATATTGGGTATATTGGAATCGAATAGAAGATCGCCTACCGGCAGGAAAAGCCCTTTACTATGAACACGGTGCAGCTTGGACGGTTGCCCCCACAAAAAAGAGAAGGGAGTTTTTCAATTCATGTTCTCTTTTTCTTGCAAACTCTGAAGCAGCAGCTCTTATGCTTCGAGATAAGTGGGATATCAAAGATCCCATCCATGTTGTTCCAAACCCCCTTCGTCCGGATCTTCCGATAGCAAAAAATTCTCGAACACTCTCTTCTACCTCCCCTCTTCGCCTTGGTTTTTTAGGAAGACTGGTGCCCGTCAAAGGATTAATATCTGCAATACATGCCCTTAAAGAACTCCACAACCTCGGTGTAGACGCGACGCTTTCAATTGCTGGAGAAGGTTCTGAAAAAAAATATGCGGAAAAGCTCAGCCAAAAACTTGGGATTTCTCAGTCTATTGTGTGGTGTGGTGCAGTTTCCGATATTACACATTTTTTTGGTACGATTGACATTTTGCTTGTTCCTTCGATCCGAGAACCTCTTGGACTCGTTGCTTTAGAAGCTGCGGCATCGGGTGTTCCTGTCATTGCAACACGAGTAGATGGACTTCCAGAAGTTGTGGAAGATCGTGTAACAGGAATAGTGGTTGAGCCTACAATTGAGCTTTCCTGTGCTGGCGATCTTATTGGGGGAAAAGAGGGTCTTCCAGATCGAGTGGTCTGTCTGGAACGCATAGTGGAGCCAAAAATAGTGGATCCTAAGCTATATGCTCGTGCTATCATGAATGCCTACAACAAGGACTCCTATTCGTCAATGAGTAGAAACAGTATTGAAAAAGTAAGAGACCGTATCGATTTCAGTAGCTATTGTGATATACTAGAAGACCACCTGCAAAGTCCGTAAAAAGGAAATTTTAAGAAGAGAGGTATTTGAGCTTATGCGACGCTCGGTTTGTTACACTGAACCTTCCATTGCACTCGCCGGAGAGAGAAAAACGTGGCGCTTTATCATAATTCCTTCGACAAATCTTCCGAAGGGAACTAAACTTAAATTCGATCTTTCCTGCAAGGGACGCTATATCGACTGGGAAATTCCTCAAGCAAACCAAAAAGATAAGACGAATCTCATTTGGGCCGAAATTGAAGGGGGAAAGAGCATATACCCCAAGGTTGTTGAAGGAAAAACCTCGATTGTTCCAGATTTTGAGTTCACCTTGCCGGTGGCTGTCGCTGCTGAAAAAAGGATCTCTATTGCTATGGGAACGCCCGCGGCTGGCAAAGAAGATCAAAAAGGAAATCTCGCCCAGCTTACAATTCAAAGGCGACGTCCTTTTTATGTCCATATAGACACTTCCGGAAAGGGAAAATATACCGACTCTGACGCTTTTTACCTAGACGTTAGGGGAAATGCATTAAAAACCATTCGAATCTTAGCGCCATCTGTTACGGTTCGAAATCGCCGTTTCGACGTGATGCTCCGTTTCGAAGATGAATATGGGAACCTTACGGGAACAGCTCATGAAGAAACGATGGTTGAGTTTAGCCATGAAAATCTTCGAGAATCTTTGAAATGGAAGCTTTTTTTACCTGAAACAGGTTTTATAGCCCTTCCAAATCTCTATTTTAACGAGCCTGGTATCTACAACCTTCGGGTTAAAAATCTCTCTACCGGAGAAGAGTTTCTTTCCGCCCCAATTAAGTGCTTTCCTTCTGAGTCAAAAAACCTCTTCTGGGGGACCCTTCATGGCGAATCTGAGAGATTCGACTCTACAGAAAATATTGAGAATTGTTTACGTCATTTCAGGGACGAAGAATCTCTTAACTTCTTTTCTTCTTCGACACCCGACTCGACCGATGAGACCTCCAACGATATGTGGAGGAAAATTTCTCAATCAACGGCTGAGTTTGATGAAGAAGATAGGTTTTGCGCCTTTTTAGGAGAACAGTGGTGTGGCACCCCCAAAAAAGAAGGGCTGCGTGTCTTCGTCTTTAACAAACCAGATCGACAAATCATACGTCAATCCGAATCACGTTTTTCGAGCTTGAAAAAGATCTACAAGATGTTTTCTCCGAAGGAATTTATATCAATTCCCTCTTTTTCAATGTCTAGCTCTGTTGGATATGACTTTGAAGATTTTTCTCCAGAATTTGAACGTGTTGCCGAGATTTACAACGCCTGGGGCTGCTCTGAAAGAACAAAAAAAGAAGGCAATCCTTTTCCCATCACATCCCCTAATAAGAAAAAAGGGATAAAAGAATTTGGAGAAGGGGCTCTTTTACACGCCCTTAAAAAAAATCGACGAGTTGGTTTTGTTTCCGGTGGCCTCGATGACCGAAACGTCTTTTCCCCCCTATACGATATAGACCAACAACAGTACCATCCGGGCATGACAGCCGTACTTTGTGATCGACTTACCAGACAAAACGTCTTTGATGCTTTGTACAACAGACATTGCTATGCAACAACCGGAAAAAGGATCGTTGTAGGGTTTTCTATTGCGGGACATATTATGGGGTCTGAGCTAAGTACAGCTACAAAACCAGGCCTTCAGGTCAATCGATTTATTGCAGGCTATGTTGCGGGAACAACCACACTAAAATCAGTAGAAATTATTCGAAACGGAGAGGTTCTTCACACGTACAAACCCAACGATCCATCTCTAGAGTTTGAGTATGACGATCTCGTTGATCTACAGACTGTTTCAATCAAGGACAGCTCAACAAAAGAGTCTTTTGCGTTCTACTACCTTCGTGTGACACAAAAAGACGGCCATATGGCATGGAGTTCTCCTATTTGGATAGACTGCCTGCCCCGTATTTCGAAAAAAGGCACAGCAAAACAGCCCCCAAAAGCAAAGGGATCGGCAAAAAAAGGATAAACAAAGAGGAGATTGTACATGGCAAAACTCGTTTTTCAAAATAATAACGAAACTGTTGATCTGCCCGATGGATCCCCTATTGGAGAAGCATGTGAAAATGCGGGTCTTCCTTTTGCCTGTTCTGGAGGGCTGTGTGGAACCTGTATTGTTCGCGTCCTTGAGGGAGGCGAAAATTTATCAGAACCTACTGCTGCAGAACTGGATTTTTTGGGGCCAGAGGGCGTTAAAGAAGAGCGAATGGCCTGCCAGTGTCAAATTATGAAGGGAACAGTAACCATCGCTTTTTAGGTAGACAGCTATTGATTAACAGGATACATGGGACAATAGATCTTGTACTACCGTTTAAGTAACACATTATGGTTGAACCGTCTTCTACTTCCTTACCCTTACCCTCTTCGTCTTCTCAAAATGAGGGTACGTTTGATCGTTTGGCAAAGCAGCTTCGAAGAATTTCTGACTTAAGAGACGATCCTCGTACAAAGACTACTCGGCAAACTGCATTAGAAGTTTCCGTGCTCTTTTTAGATACGGCAGCAACGGTAAAAGAAGGACTTGAGGAGGGAACAAGGACAACTCATGAAGTCAGTCTAGCTTCTGCTGCGGTCTCCGGAGGGCTTTCTTTGTGGGGCCTTATACGCTGTATAAAGAAAACGGCTAACGCTATTTTTAATATACAATCTTTGAAAAAAGAAATTAAGAAAAAAGAAGAAATACTCTCCTCTCTGCAAGCAGGACCCAAAAAAGTAAAGTTGCAAACAGAAATTGCACAGCTAGAAAAAAAATGTAATAAGTACAGAAAAAAGCTACCGGATTCCCATAAAATTTTTGTTAGATCGGTAGAGGTTGCCGCTGCAGTCGTTATTGGAATTTATAGAATAGGCTCTCTAGCTGAAAAACTCTCTGAAACGACTTCTACAGCCCTTAGTTCTGCAACGACCGTGCTTGGTGCAGCTATTGGTAGCATCGGGATTCTGATAGGTGGCTTTGAAATTACAAGGGGAATCCAAAAGGCCATACGAGCACATAAAAAACTCCATGAAATTGAGGAAAAGAGAGGTGCTCTTTTGTCAACAACCTCTAAAACCAACATTGATGCTAACACATGGCAACTGTGCAAAAATATTCGCGCACAACAATTAGCCTGGGAAGAAATCAACGCTAGAAGGGTATATACTTCTAGTATTCTTCGAGTATGTAATGGGGCTCTAGCAACTGTCGGAGGAGCTCTTGCTATAGCTGGAGCCTTTACAGGCGGATGGACAGCGATAGGCATTGGCCTTGTGGCTATGAGCATTGGTATAGTGGAGATAGGCGTTGGTGTGGGGTCCTACATCAAAGGACGCCAAATAAAGGCGCAGATGAAAAAAGAGCACGTCGAAAGAGAGCAAATCAAAGAGCTGGGAAGACTGATAAAGGAAAGCCCTGTTGCTCAAAAACAAGAACTTGCCGAGCTGTTAGGCGTCGAGGACATAGAAAAATTCTTTATATCCCCAACCACAATTCTCAAGCATCAATATGCAAAAGCCGTTGAACCAAAGAAGGTGAAAAAATGAGCCTCAATTCTGTTATAAACAATGTTGCTGATACCTTTGAAACATTTGGTCTGCAGGTAAAAAGGATAACTGGTGAAAAAGAAGCGCCATATGAAGCGGCTCTTGTCGATTTTGGTCTTGATGAAGAAGAGCGCCCTGTGGTTCTTCAAGCTCTTCATTACTCTCAAAATATCCTCAGCTTCCTTGATGAAAATATTCAAGAAAAGGGAGATATCGACTTAAGCATCCTCTCTTTCATTATTACGGTTCCAGGTGAGATTCCTGAAGAAAAAACCCTTGAAGTGCTTCGTCTTATTGCTTTAAGCAATAAATCGCTGCCATTGGGCGCACTAAACTTCAGCGAAGTAGAACGGTCGGTCTATTACTCATATAACCTTCCGGTTTTTGAAAAAGCTCCCGACGAAGTCTGTCTACTTACGGTTGTGCACGCTGCTCTCTTTGTGAAGGAAACCTTTTTTGCTACTGTTGATGAAATAGCTACAGGCAGGTCTACCCTAGAAGAGATCCTTAATAAAAAAACCAATTCGTAATTTATTATAATAGCTAACGAACCCCCACTACCTCTGTCTCTTTCTACCGTCATACGTACCGCACAAGCATATGTTAGCACTCTTATCCGTTCTGGTCTCCTACACTAGGTTTACATGTATATGCACAAAAGCGGATGAGCGAGACAAAAAACAATTAGAATCTAGTCATTGAATAATTGAATTTTTTTCGAAGAAAAAGTTCTTTTTCACCTTCAAAACCATCTATGATAGCAAAACGACCTTCTTTGATCGGCATTAAAACTAATTTTTTTTAGACAAGAGTGGTTCAGCGGATAGACAAAAAAATTGCTTATCCCTAGAATTTCGCATATTAAATGAGAATTTTTATGAAAAACGTTGATGACTTGTAGGTTTGCCGTATGAGAACTTGGACTTCTAGAGCTTTTCTTCTTTTTTCTTGTTTTATCGCAGCACTGCTTTTTCATAGCAGTCTTTTCACAGATCCCGAATATATAGTTGTTGGCCTGCTAGCGGCTACGTCGGTCCTTATTGCCGAGGTAATTCGTTATGCGGCTTGGCGCTCCTCTCCAAACTTCATTTTAAACTTGCTCGTTTCCCTTATTGGGGGATTTGGATCAGCAACTATCCTTGTTGTTTGTATGAGCTCTTTAGTGGAGGGGGGATCTCTTTCGTATCCTTTATCTCCCTTCATTCGTTTTTTATTGCCGATTACAACGACAAGCATGGCATTTTGGGGACTCCACTCTTTTGCCCTTTTTCGTTCTTTTGTCGGCATGGACCAAGGCGCCCTCTCACAAAAAATTGTTCCCGGTCTTTTGGCTCTTGAGGATGGAAGGGTTGTCGATCTTGCACGAACCGGAATTATGAATGGGCAGTTTCTTGTCCCATCATTTGTCGCAAGGCAGCTTACTTTTTTGTCTACAGACAGCGACGATGACACAGAAAGAGTAAGGGCAAAGAAAGCTCTAGACTCTTTGCGTCGTTTAGAAGCACTTCCTAGAGTGGGGATCTCTATTTTCCAATCTGAAGCCGAAGCCTCGACAATTCAAGAGATGGAAGAAGAGCTTGTTCGTTTTTCAAAAAGCACGGCAAGTCTTATTCTTACATGTGATCATACTCACCTTCACACTGAAGCAGATGAAGACATCTATATTTCTATAGACTCTATTGCAAATGCACTCCGTTCGCCAATTCCTAAAGGAGAGTCGCTTCCCATCAAGATTCAGCGACTTGGAAAAGAGCCTAAACAAGGAATTGGGTATCTCGATGATGGTACGATGGTAGTCGTCAACGGTGGCGGAGACTTTTTAGGTAGAACGGTCAGAACACAGGTACTTTCACAAAAGTACTCATCATCTGGCAAAATCGTCTTTTGCAATGTTCGTGAAGAATGTGAAGAACACGCTCCTCTAGCGACTCCATATACGCACCCCGATGCTATCAGTAGAACCCATGAATCCCTGACGTCGATGTGATCATTGGAGTTGGGTGTGATATTATCGAGATAGATCGTATACGCACGGCTATAGACAGCCGTGCGTTTCTTGAACGGCTTTTTACTCTTGTTGAGATTGATCGGGGGTCGCGGTTTCATGATCCTGCTCCATATTTTGCTGGCAGATTTGCTGCCAAAGAGGCTCTTTCAAAAGCGCTTGGAACAGGTATCGGGTCTAAGCTCTCCTGGCACTCCATGGAAATTCTAAATAATGACCAGGGTCAGCCCCTGGTTGTGTGGTCCGAAAAGATCGAAGAGCATTACGGAATCACACACACCCATCTTTCCATAAGTCACTCAAAATCTACGGCCATAGCATACGCCCTTATTGAGGCAAGAGGGTAAACGTCCCTTTTGGGCACTTTGAAGCACCATCAAAAACAGCTTTTATTTTTCTCACAATGCAAGCGGCAGAGAAATTCCCAGCTGTGCTGTTTGATGTGATCGTGCAACTCCCCCTTGAAACTGACGGTAGATGTATGCGAGTTTCCAACGAAATCCTCCAGAGGTCGTGTACGTATAACCAACTGAAAATGATTGGAAGTCTGCATCTTGTGTACCAAAGCCCTGGAAAGAACCCTTACTAGAATATGGCTTTGTGTATTGATACGAGAGACGAATTCCGTGTTTTTTCGCATGGAAATGGGAAAACCCTACTTCTGCCCGTGTCCAACGAGCCCATGAAGACCCAATTCCTGCAGAAACATACCCAAAAACCTGCGTGTAGGAAAGAGGGGCAATCCCAAGGTGACGTCCTAGCCCAATACCAATCTCTCCCACTCTTTTTGCCATTTCAAAAAAAACGGGGTCTGAAGCACGTGTATCTGTTGTAGCAGACGCCTGTAAAAAGGTCGTCAAGGCCACCGGGCTTAATTTAACATCTGAGAGAATTTGATGTTCAATTCTCGCTGCGACTTTTTGTGTTTGGGCGTTTGCCGCTGAAAGAAGAGCCCCTATTTCCCAGTTTGGGAGAGGAGCACCGCTTACAGAAACAGTTCCGATATTTTTGTTTCTACTATAATTGCTTGAAGACTTGCGCAAATTGACCGAATTGTTTTCTACCGACGCATTAGCGCGAACTACCAAAAAACTCTTTGTCCACGGTCTAGCCCATGTGGAAAAGGATCCATATACATGTGTGGTGGCTAATATTGAAAGAAAATAAAAGATTCTCATCTTAACTCTTGTCTACTCCAAGTTCTGTTAATTCCCGCTCAACCTCTAGGGCTGCTCTACATCCTGCTCCTGCTGCAGTAACTGCCTGTCTGTATTTGTAGTCATGGACATCGCCTGCAGCATAAACTCCCTGAACAGAGCTTAGCTGAGAGTGGGGTCGTAAAAGAACATACCCCTTCTCATCAACATCAAGCTGTCCTCCTAAAAAAGCGGTATTAGGGTCATGTCCCACCGCAAAAAAGAGCCCTGAGGATTTATACTGAGAAAGCTTTCCTGACTTAACATTTTTAATGGTTACGCCCGTTACAACACTGTCTCCAGTGACCTCTTCTACCACACTGTCCCAGAGAATTTCAATCTTGGGGTGGGAGATGGCTCTATCACCCATGATTTTAGAGGCGCGAAGTTGATCTCGTCGGTGAACAATAAACACTTTTGATGCATAACGCGTCAAATAAAGCGCCTCTTCCATGGCAGAGTCTCCTCCACCAATGACAAAGAGAGGTTTATCTCGAAAAAGAGGCATTGCACCATCACATACGGCGCATGCAGAGACCCCCTTTTGCCAAAACTCCCCTTCTCGAGTTCCCTTGATATCAAGTCTCTTAGCCGTTGCCCCTGTGGCAATAATAATAGCATGGGCCTCTACCTCTCGTGACGAGCCCGTAATCGTAAAAGGACGAGAGGAAACATCAATTGAAAGGACATCTTCTGCAACAGCGATCTCTGTACCAAATTTTTCGGCTTGTGTACGCATCTGTTGCATAAGATCGGGGCCTGTTACACCACTGGGAAAACCCGGAAAATTTTCTACATCTGTCGTTGTCATCAATTGACCGCCTGCAAGACCTGACTGAAATCCCTCGAATAACAAAGGGCTAAGCATTGCACGAGCACAATAGATAGCTGCCGTGTACCCTGCTGGTCCTGACCCAATAATGACGACCTTCCTTCGCTCCATGTGTACAACTCTCCTTATGCGTTCAAATTGGTGTGCAATCTTAACAACAAAGGATATTTTATGCTGCTAGGCTCGCCTTTTTTCTTGCCTCTTCGTCCGATAAAATATTCATAAGAAACCGCAACTGTTCTTCAGCAACCTCCGGATCAAAGTTCTGCCTATGTCTGTCAGCACCACCATAGCGAAGACCAACATATTCTATCCCTGCCGACTCTACTACCTTTACCTGTTCAACCAGAGACCATTTATCGTCGATAAAGACGATCTTTTCGGGTTGGAGAGAATGTTGTTGTAAGAACTGAAGAAGCGCCTCTCCTTTATTATGATCAGCGACAAAAAGAACGCCTTTTTCATATCTGACACAGTCTATGCCATGCAGATTAACGGGATGTTCTACCGGAGCTGTTTTCGAAAAGTCGAGATGAACTGAATGGAGCTGTCGAATCGATACATTCACAGCATTAGAATTCCGTACTGTAAGAACCATGAGCGGAATACCTTTTTGCTGAAGCTTTTTAATAACAGATTGAGTACACGGTTCAATGCACTGCATCGAAGAGACCGTATGAATAGCCAGCCATAAAGACAGGGCCGCTTTTTCAGCCCGATCTCTATCCCCGTATTCATCGATCTTTTTGTTAAAATAAAAGCAAAACCACTCATCGGATCCAAGCATCTGTTTTGGCCGGATAAGAGTATTATCAAGGTCAAATACAACAAGGGTCTTTTCATCTATGTATTGCTCAATCTCAAGAAGTGTGCAACACTCTTTGATTTCTGACCACATAAGGCCCTGAGATATACAGAGAAGAACAAAAAGAAGAAAACCTCGCATTTGAAAAAATCCTTTTTCCGCGAAATACTAACCGAGAAGAACATTACAACGCAACCGCTCAACAGGAACAGATCTAAATGGTTGTCTGGGAAAATAAGTGGTCAAGTTTAGTCAAAGCAAGGTATCCTTATTACCTTGTATGATCTTTTCACAAACACAGGATATATGGATCAAAACGCATATACAAACGTTCCCCTTCGATACGTAGGGCCTATTACCATTAACGGACACGGCGGGAGTTTTCGTGTGCGCGTTCCGTTGGCAACCTTTGAGGTTCCCCTTTGGCCTTCTGTTTCTCGCGGTGCTCAAGCCTCCACCAAGAGCGGAGGAATTACAACAACCATTGTGCATGATGCAATGGCTCGATCGATAGTCTTTGAAGCAGAAAGCTGTCAAAGAGCAGCAGATGTCATAAACCTTCTTCGTGAGAAAAAGAGTGAGATTTTTGCTGTTGCTGAATCTACCAGTCGATATTTAAAGTGCACAGAGATCAACTTTCGCCTTGTAGGCTCCTGTATTTATGCGCGCTTAAGCGGTTTTACCGGCGACGCCTCTGGGCATAACATGATCACAAAAGGGGCAGATGCCGTTTTAAAATTCATCTGTACTCACTATCCAGATCTTTCTCATATATCGGTTTCTGGCAATTATTGTGCTGATAAAAAGGTCTCTTCCGTAAACGCCATCTTGGGTCGAGGAAAATCTGTTGTTGCCGAAGCCGTGCTCTCTCGTGAAATATGTGAACGTGTCCTTAAGACGACACCTGAGGCCATCGTTAAGCTTAATGAAAAAAAGAACCTCATAGGGTCTCTCATTAACGGTGGCGTTCAAAGTGCCAACGCCCATTTTGCCAATATGCTTCTTGCTATCTACCTGGCTACAGGACAAGACGCTGCCAACATTGTTGAGGGATCGCAGGGAATCACCCAGGCTGAAGTTCGTGGAGATAATCTCTATTTTAGTGTAACATTACCCAATGTAATTGTAGGGACCGTAGGTAGCGGAAAAGATTTGGAAGGAACAAAGATGGCCCTCGAAAGTTTGGGTTGCCTTGAAAATCGAGAGTGTGGAGAGAACAGCCGAAGACTGGCAGAAATTGTCGCTGCTACTGTTCTTTGTGGGGAACTTTCCTTACTGGCGGCTCAAACCAAACCAGGTGAGCTCGTTCGAGCACACGTGAACATAGAGCGAAGAAATAAATGATAGATCAAAGCGTTGGCATTGACGCGCTTCAGTTTTATACTCCTCCATTTGCCATCGATTTAGCGACTCTTGCACAACATCGCGGTGTTGATCCAGACAAGTTTCGAATTGGACTTGGGCAAGAGCAGATGGCGGTTATGCCTCCAGATGAAGATGTTGTAACAATGGCTGCAAACGCCGCACATCCTCTTTTAGAAAAGATTGAAAAAGAAAAAATTCGCCTTGTTCTTTTTGCTACCGAATCGAGCGTTGACCAATCAAAGGCAGCCGGTCTTTGGGTTCACCATCTTCTCTCTCTCCCCTCCTCGTGCCGTATTGTGGAAGTAAAACAGGCATGCTATAGCGCAACATGTGCTCTCCATCTAGCTTCAAGCTACCTCAAAGAGCATAGAGATGAAAAAGTTTTGCTTATTGCCGCAGATAATGCTCGATATGGCCTAAACAGCTCTGGAGAGCCGACTCAAGGATGTGGCGCTATTGCCATGATTCTTTCCATCTCTCCACGTCTGCTTTCCCTTGATCCACATCAAGGAATTGCTGCCTCTCATGTGATGGATTTTTGGAGACCAAACTACCTATCAGAGGCCGTTGTAGATGGGAAGTATTCGACACAAGTTTACTTAAATGCCCTTATTGAAAGCTGGACCGACTACTCCTCTCGCTCTAATCGCGCCTTCTCCGACCACGACCGTTTTTGTTTTCACATTCCCTTTACAAGAATGGCGAAAAAAGCATACGAACGACTTGCCAAGCATGTACAAAGCCCCAGCGAATATGAAAGGCAGGTTGCAGCAAGCCTTCTTTATTCTCGAAAGATGGGAAACGCCTATACAGCGGCTCTATATATCGGACTTGCCTCACTTCTTGAAAACGATTCTTCCGATCTTTCTAACAAGCGAGTTGGATTTTTTAGTTATGGCTCTGGGGCAGTTGGTGAATTTTTTAGTGGTACTGTGCAATCAAACTACAAAGAGGCCCTTTTGGCCACACAACACGCCCGCCTTTTCGAACGAAGAACGCTTCTTTCTCATAAAGACTATGAGGAGTTTTTTACCTATTCTGTTCCCTCTGACGGCAGCAATCATACAACACCACAGATATCACCCTCTCAATTTCGCTTTTTAGGAGTGAAGGGACACGAGCGCTTATACGGTTAAGATTCTGATTCTTCTTGAGCCTCTTCTTGTAACTCTTCTTCAAGCTCGCGAAGCTCTTCTCGATTTTGCCGCTCTTCAGTAGGACTTGTATCTAGTGGAATAGCAAAAATGTCTGTTTTATCAGATCCGAGTTTCGAAGGCTGCTGATTGTTTGAGTCAGCAGAAAGGAAAAGGGGAAGAAAAAAAAGAATGGGTAAAAATCTTTTCACAATATAGCTCCTTTGATTATCTCTATTCCCCTCTCATACCGGATGTTATAATTTTTGTCCCAAAAAGGTTTTGATTTTCATTTCGCCCTCCGTCTATGGTGCAATATATAAGGTAAAACAGCTAAGGGATCGACAATTGATATGCGTCTAGCAGTATTGACAAGCGGTGGTGATGCCCCTGGGATGAATGCCGCCATCAGAAGTATCGTACGAATGTCTAAAAACTTGAACTGGTCTGTGCTTGGGGTACAGCGTGGATATCGAGGCCTTGTCCAAGGCGATATCGAAGAGATGGGCTCTCGCTCTGTCTCAAACATTATCCAGCGAGGAGGCACCATTTTACGGGCTTCCCGATGTCCTGAATTTAGGGAAGAAGAGGGTCTTTTACAGGCAAAAAAGACCTTAGAAGCTTATGGTATAGAAGCTCTGATTGTCATTGGAGGAGACGGCTCTTTTCATGGTGCCCTTGCTCTTTCAAAAGTCTGGGATGGGAAGGTTATTGGCGTACCTGGAACAATTGATAATGATCTTTTTGGAACAGATTTTACCATTGGGTATGACACAGCAGTAAATACAGCTGTAGAGGCCATAGATAAGATCCGCGATACGGCCGATGCCCAAGAGCGATACTTTCTTATCGAGGTAATGGGAAGAGATGCTGGCTTTATTGCTCTAGAAGCCGGTCTTTCCAGCGGTGCTGAGGAAGTACTGGTTCCCGAATTTCATACAGACCTTGCCGATGTCCATAAACGGCTTATGCAAGGAAAACAGAGAGGGAAAACTTCGAGTATTCTCGTTGTCGCCGAAGGAAACCACGAGGGTAACGCCTTTGAAATTGCCGAAAAGCTTAAAAAACTCTGTGGGAGTGAGTATCGTGTTGTGGTACTTGGCCATATCCAGCGAGGGGGAACTCCAACGGCACGAGATAGAGTGTTAGCGACAAAGCTTGGAGCGTACGCTGTCGAGGTTCTTACAGAGGGACAATCTGGTGTCATGGTGGGCGAGGTTCGAGGAGATCTCACCACAATAGGATTAGAGCAAACATGGCTCCAAAAAAAATCTCTCGACCCCTATCTACTCCGCATCCACAAGATCCTTGAAATCTAAGAGTTACGAACAGATCCTTTCTGTTTCATAAAAGAGTCCCACTTGTAGAGATTCCAATCGCTTATATGTGTTTTGGGAACATCAATAGGGGGATCCCCTAGAAACCGTTCTAAGCGCTCCTTATGGATCTCTGCAGTCGTTTTTTCCTCTGATCCCTCGATAGGGCCAGGATCCTGTAGGGGTCTTCGGTCTTCAATAGCTTTTAGCACTCTGTTAACAAGAGAAAGATGAGTCTCTAAAATCTTATGTTCGGAAAGCCCTAAACGAATACCTCTTTCCAGTCGACTCTGTTCCCTGTAAAGATCATAAAGAACCTCTTCTCCTCTCTCTATCTTACCAAAAAGAAGAGAACAGTCACTGTAAAGCCCCCTTTGAACATCTGTAAACTGAGGATTAACTACCTGCTCTTTCCATGTCGGAAATCTCGTCGTTTGTTCTTCTGAAAAAGGTTTCGGATCAAACGTGTCAAACTCTCCAGCCTCCCCTACCCCCCAACCGAAATGGGTCTTGAAGCTATTCATGTCTTCCCTATTTCTCTCTTCGTTTCTAGATAGGTAGGTATCGGGGAGAGGGATGCGAGCCCCTGAAAGAAATTTCTCAAAAAAGTTTGCACCTTCTGTCTCTTCAAGGTGAACAAATAGACCCGGGTCAGCTTCATGTCTTAAAAATGCCTGTTGCAATGCATCGATATACTCTATGTGAGCCTCTCTCACATACGGCGCTTGTCCTGAGTCCGTAGCATCAACAAGCCTTTTCTTCTCGGCTTTTAGAGACGCTTTAAGCTCTTGAAGATCATTTGTATCGATTTTTTCTCTGATCAAATTCCACTCTGGCGTGTACCAGTTAAGCTGGAGATTCTGCGCAGCATCCGTACGATCGGGAAAATAAAAGTTTCTTAAACTTTCAAGGATCTTTTGATTTTGAGAAACCGCTTTTCGTGCACGAGTGGGGCTTTTTCCACCCGTGGAAAGTACTAACGTTTCATCAAATGCCGTTACAGTCTTTTGTGTAAAAGTAAGTTGTCTTTCTATCCACGCTCTCCACTCTTGCCCCGCTCTCTTTTCCCCAATGTTTTTTCCCTTTGGATTCCAGGGATCAAGCATAATGCTCTCTGCGCAATTTCCTTTAAAAGCATTTTCCAGAAAGGTTTTTTGAAGATTTTTCTCTCCACCTGCCTGAACCCCTTCCCATTTTGCTATCTTTTTGGTTTTCCAGGGTCCGTATGCCAATAGTATGCCTATACCAATAGGGAAAATGATGATGCAAAACAAAATGGTTAAAAAGCCCGGGCCCTTGCCATGTTTGGCAAGTCTTCCGTCTGCCCTTTTAAAGGCATCGGCATGTGTAATACTCTCCTTTCCCTTCAAAAGAGATGCTGCAGTAAGAAATTTGGCAGCAACAGATTCTGCTTTGTTAAGACCAGAATACGCCGCTTCCAGCTTTTCTTCTGAAAAGGTTGATTCTTGTACTGATTTCAATCTGTCAAGAAGAGCTCCTACTCGTTCAGGAAACGTCTTATCGGCCTCAAATGCCTCTGCCGATTCCGGTAGAATCTCACTGCCAACCTTCTGCTGAAGTACCCCATATGAACGCTCAAACTGTCGTTTTGAAATTCCGAACCACGTAAGCAGGGTTCCAGCCTTTTTAAGAGCCTCTTCAGGAGGCTCATCTAACGTGGCCGCCTTTGCAATCTGAGCCGCGAGCTGAAAATCCTCATGCCCGCTTGCCCAATACGCCATGAGCTTTGCATTCGAAATCGGTAGTCTATTCCCTACGTGTTGCCTTACCGCCAAAACGAGATCCTCGGGCTTTTGACCGGACTTAAGAACATAATCTTTTGGAAAAGAGCGTTTAAAATGACCTTTGAGTATGTCAAGTGCACCCTTTAGATCAGCAGGGAGAGGTTCCAATACCTCTTCTTGAAGGGGAAGAGGCTCTACTGTATCCCCTACTCCAACTTCATTAGGTCGAGAGCTTTCTGGAGAAAGACCGACTGGTATCGACATATCTTATCACCCCGTATTAACAAACAGATATCTTTTATATAGACGGACAAACAATATATGTCGATTTTTATAAAAAAACAATCAATCTTAAAGATTTTAATTTCCGGGCTGACTAGAACCAGACTCTGCTCCGAGAAGGGGCTTGAGTTGCTCAACAAGCTCATCTATCGATGGGCGCTGGGCAGGGTCGTAATGGACCATTTGAATGATGGCTCGCTGTAGCTGCTCAAAAGACGAAAGGGGCCGCCCTTCCTGCAAAAAGCCAAGTTTCTGCTCTTTTGTTTCGTTGTAAAGAGAGACAATGTGAGCAAAGAGGGCCTCCTTTTCCTCTGATGATAGGTTGGGGTCGAGATTTTTGAAGAGCTGCATCCAGGGAAAGGGCCTTTTAAAGACAAAGCGATAAAAACTCGAGCCCAAGGCATATATCTCTGCTTTATATCTATCAATACTATCAGATGAATGGAGAAGGGTTTCAGGAGGGGCTCTTCCTGGAGTTTTTTCCGGGGGAAGTTTTTGAGCATCATCTATATGTTCCGTAAGTCCAAAATCGATAAGGACAGCTTCAGCGCTGCTGTTTGGCAATAGACGAACGAGTATATTTCCATTATGAATATCTCGATGGATAAGATGATTGTTATGAAGGGCCTGTACTCCACAACAAATGTCCAGGGCTATTTTTATTATTTGTTGTTTCGAAAAATTTTTTCCTTGTTTGATCTGTCTTTCTAATGTTCCCTTTGAAAAGTAGGTAAGATACATTGAGTGATGGTTATCGTCTTCTGATTCAGCTCCTAAAAAGGGCACTATTCCTCGACACCCCTTCACCTTTTCAAATACTCCTATCTCTTTTTTTACAGAATCGCCTCGACAATCAACTATTATTTTTGGAAAGACTCCATACAGTACCGCCCTTCGTACAACCTTTTGGCCTCCTCTTCCTACATGATCTTTTCCACCTAGTTCACGTATGAGATATCCTCCCAAGTGAGCACATTTTTCGATTACACATGGGATCTTCGTCTCTTCGGGAAAAAGGCGATCTTTTTGATGCTTCGATAGCCGATGCTTTTCGATAAAGGCAATTGCCTGTGTAAGCTTCTTTCGAGTCAAAGAAAAAGAGGGGTCCTGCGACAAAATAACTTTTGCGGTTTTTTTAGGACTCTGGTGGCAGAGAGCTCCAAAACAAAAGGGAGTAAGTAAAAAAAAGCATAGAGAAAGTATGAAAACTCTCTTAACTATGTGCCTTTTTTCCTTGTCCAAGTCCATACACCTAACTGGTTAAAAGATACAAGAGATCGAGTTGTTCAATAAGGTTTTCTATAGATGGCCGTTTTTGAGGGTCATAGTGCACCATCTGAAAGATAATTTCTGTAAGCTTTTTGAAAGCAACGGTATTCCCACCTTGATCCGCGGCTTGTATTTTTTGCTCTTTTGTTTCGTTGTAAAGAGAGACAATTTGAGCAAAGAGCGCCTCTTTTTCCTCTGATGATAGGTTGGGGTCAAGATTTTTAAAGAGCCCCACCCAAGGAGCGAACCTTTTAAAGATAAACCGATAAAATGTTGAGCCTAAGGCATATATCTCTGCTTTATACCTATCGATACTATCGGGTGACTGTAAAAGGGCCTCAGGAGGAGCTCTTCCCGGGGATTTGTCTGGAGGACGTTTTTGAGCAGACTCTACAGATTTTGTATGCCCAAAATCGATTAGAACGGACTCAACGAGACTGTTCGGTAACAAGCGAATGAGCATATTTCTACTGTGAAGATCTTGGTGGACAAGGTTATTGCTGTGCAACGCTTGTACTCCATGACATATATCTAAGAGTATTTTTATTGTTTGTTGCTCTGAAAATTCATTTTTTTCCTTGATCTGTTTTTCAAATGAGCCTTCCGGAAAATACTCAAGGTAGATCATATGGCGGTTGTTCTCATCTGATGAAAAACCAAGAAACGGAACTATCCCTCGCTCCCCTTTTACCGTCCCAAAAACCCGAATCTCTCTTTTTCCCGCACCTCGACATTGGCATTCAGCAACCATTTTTGGAAAGGCTCCGTAAAAGGCCGCTTTTCGCACAATTTTTTGTCCGCCTCTACCAACGTAGTCCTTTTTGTGTAGCTCTCGTATAAGGCATCCCTCTAAAGAAGGAGATCTCTCGATTAGACAAGGGATGCCCGTTTCCTCGGAAGAGAACCGCTCTTCTTGCTCTTCTGATCGCAGACGCGTTTCGATAAACTCAATTGCCCGAATAAGGTCCTCTCGACTCAAAGAGAAAGAAGGATCTTGTGATAAAATAGTATCCGCGCTCTTTTCAGCTGACCATTGACAAAAAGCTGCAAAACAGGAAGAGGTGAACAAAAAAGAACATACAGAAAGAGCGACGATTCTCTTAAATCTCTGCTTTTTGCTCATCGTCCACCCCCACTGAGTAATGAAGGCAAGAGATCGAGCCGCTCAACAATATCATCAATAGGCGGGCGTTGTTGGGGATCGTAGTGCACCATCTCAAAGATGAGCTCCTTAAAGTTTTTAAAGGAAGCCCCCCCCTCCTCTTGCTCCAAAGCTCCTAATTTTTGCTCCTTTGCCTCATCATAAAGAGAGACAACCTGAGCAAAAAGAGCCTCTTTTTCATTTCCTGTCATATTACGGCTAAGGTTTGCAAAAAGAGGTTTCCATGGAATAGATCTTTTAAAAACAAACTGATAAAAGACTGACCCTAAGAGATAGATCTCTGCCGCATATCTATCAATGCTATCAATCGGTCGTATGAGAACTTCGGGCGCCATTCCACCAGGAGTTCTATTTGGAGGCATTTTTTTAGCTTTATCTATATGTTCTGTGTGCCCAAAATCGGCAAGAGCCGCCGTAACGCAGTTATTAGGCATCAAACGAATGAGCATATTTCTATTGTAGAGGTCTCGATGAATGAAATGGTTGTTGTGAAGAGCTTTCAAACCACAACTTATATCTAGGGCAATTTTTATTATTTGCTGCTCTGAAAACGCAGTTCTCCTCTTGATCTGCATCTCTAATGACCCCTCGGGAAAATAGTCGAGGTACATTACATTATGGTGACCTTCTTGTGACCTGGACCCTAAGAAGGACACTATCCCTCGACATCCCCGTACTTTTTCAAATATCTCAATCTCCCTTTTTACAGAACGCCCCTGACAATCGACGATTATTTTCGGCAGGGCTCCATACAATAGGGCCCTTCGAATAACCTTTTGTCCCCCCTTTCCTACATGATCCTTTCCGTCTAACTCACGTATAAGATATCCGCCTAAGGAGGCACACCTTTCGATAATACACGGAACGCCTGTCTCTTCGGGAGAAAAGAGCTCTTGTTGATTGTGTGATCGATGATATTTTTCGATACATCCAATTGCCTGAATAAGCTCTTTTTGGCTCAAAGAAAACGATGGATGTTGTGATAAAATGGTATCGGCGGTCTTTTTAGCAGACTGCTGGCAAATGGCACCAAAACAGGCAGAAGTGAATAAAAAAAAGCATAAACAAAGACAAACAATCCTCGCAGCCCTTGTTTTTTTACTCATTACTATACGCCTATAATAAAATTAACACATCAACGCCTATATATAATAAAACACAAAAGACAGATACTTATTTTTTGACTAGCCGCTGCCAAAGCAAGATCACACGAATGGATGGCCATCCATTCGTGCTAGGCGATGAATAAATTGACAAACAACTTAAATATACTATATAATCATTTCTTTACAAACCCCTTGTCTGGATCTAGATAATGAACAAAATAATGCGCTTTTTAACAATAGTTTCTTTGTGTTTGGCGTCGTACGCCTTTACAGATGAAAGCTCAACTCGCGAAGTTCTGAGGAACTATAGTCAAGATAACCATAGAGTGCTGGAAGTATACGATAGAGTAATAGAGCGCTGGTCCGAATACAAACACCAGCATAAAGAGTGGGATCTTGAAAAGCTATTGAGAGCTCTTGAGTACGCTGCCGAAAAGCACGAGGGTCAGGTTCGGAAAGATGCGGAGCAAACACCTTACATTGTTCATCCAATAGGCGTCTCAGAGCTTGTATGGGATGTTGGAAATATCCGAAGCGTTAATGTGTTAACCGCCGCGCTCTTGCATGACACTCTTGAGGACACAGATGCCTCAGCAGACGAAATAGAATCCCTTTTTGGATCCAGGGTCTTATATACTGTGCAAGAGGTAACGAACGACCCAAATTTGTCCGGAGAAGAGAACAAACAAAGACAAGTAGATCATGCCCCTACAATGTCTTTGGATGGACAAATAGTGAAGCTTGCCGACCGACTTTATAATGTTAGCGATTTAAAATCCCCACCACCGAGCTGGTCAAACAAAAAAATCGACCAGTACTATAGTTGGGGCGAAAAATTGCTTATAGCTCTTAAGGGCACAAACGAGGGTCTAGAGTTAGCCTTACAAAAACAAATTGAAGATCACAAAAATCAAAACACTGACCAAAACGGCATCACCCTAGGACGACATACTGTAGAGCATAAATCGTATCAATGGGATCCATATGAAGGACAGAATATCGATCAATATATTTTTTGCTTAGACGACAACAGCAGATGGATTTTCAACTGGTTTATTTATGAGAGAAACAGCCTAAAAATTCAGATAGGCGATACTGTTGATATCAAACAAGTTTCAAATGACCAATATGTAATGACAATTCCACTAGACAGCGGAAATACGGCAGAAATCTTATTCCAACCATGCCATTGGGCGTCCAATTGCTACGTTGCTGTGCAAGATCAGTAAAACGAATCTTCAGGCAATAAAAAATCACACACCTCAACTCAGGAGGTGTGTGGAGGAAACGCTTACACCAGTATTGTCGAAAGGTACTCTACCAACTCTTCTTGTGAGTAGGTAATAGGCGTTGAGGGTTTTATGGCCTTAAGTCTTTGGACAACGAAGTCTACAGAGGGGCGTTTTTTGGGGTTGTAGTGGAGCATATTAAAGACAAGTAGCTGGAACTGTTCAAAGGAGGTAAGCGCTTGCTTTTTATGTTCTTTGGCTACAATTTCCCCGGTCTTTTCCTCTTTCGTTTTTTTGTACAAAGAGACGATCTTATCGTGAAGCTTTTCCTTTTTAGAGCTCGACATTTCGTCGAGTCTTCGACTGTTAAAGACATAGCTCCAAGGTTGCGGCTCTTTCCAGACAATATGGTATAAAAGGCATCCAAGGGCGTACACCTCCCCAAGATGTCTATCGACCTTGCTAAGAGGGAAGATGAGATTTTCTGGTGGATTTTTAGAAGCTGGGGTTTGTGGGAGAGCATCTTTTGCGTGAGAAGCGCGAAGCGTTTTACCAAAGTCGACAAGTACCGCTTCGAACATCTTGTTCGGAGTCGATCTCAATAAGACGTTCCCCTCGTGAAGATCGCGATGTATAAGGTGCTGCTTATGCATTGTCTGTACTGCTCTTACAATATCCAATGCAATTTGCATGACCTGTTCTTGCGTAAATCGTGTCTCATGCTTAAGAAGCGTTCGAAGAGAGCCTTCAGGAAAATACTCGAGATAGATAGAGTGGCGACTTTTTCCCATCGATCGCGATCCTAAAAATGGGACGATCCCCTTTTTGCCCTTTAACTGGCGAAGAATTTTAATTTCATTTTTTCCCGAATCATCACAATCACAATCGGCAACTAGTCTTGTTTCAGGGCCACAAAAGATGGCCTTTTGTATAACTTTGTGCTTTCCGTGTCCAACCCGTTTCTTTTTATTCATATCCCGAATGAGATACCCGCCCATGTCAGGACAACGCTCAATAGTGCAAGGAAGATTTGTTTGCTTTCTTGAATAAATCGATTTTTTATTTTTTGATTGTCTGGCATTTTCGATAAAATCAAAAGCCTGAATAAGCTGATCTCGTTTTAGGCCAATACGCTTATCCTTAGAAAGAACGAGATCTGCTTGTTTTACTGCTCGATCAGAGACCGCCGCAAGGTGCTTTGGAAAGAAAAAGCACGAGCACGCGCATAAAACAGCGATACATTTTTTTGATACTTCTTTCATCTGCTCTCCTTATCCCCTTGTAACTCTTTTGTAGTGGGTTAGCATGTTGTAAAAGTAGATCCGTTGAGGCTTCTCTATATCTTCGCTATGGTTATATAGGCAATTAAAAGATGTGTCAGACAATAGAAATGCGCCCTCTTTTGATCCCCCTTGCACAAATTTTATCCTTCAAAAAAAACCATTACACAAGGCCCGAATAATTTGAAGAATTTTTTTACAACTAAATCTCTACTCTTTTAAAAACGACCCCTCAATAGGGTTTAAAGCATACACTATTCAATATTTTTTTCTATGGTTAAAAATTTTCTCTTGTCAAACGCCCGATGTTTCTTGCATTGCCCGCCTTTTTCAGCTACTATTTTTACTCTCTTTTATATCTAATTATTAGAACCCATGAAAAAGATCAGATCGTTTTACATTCGAACCTATGGCTGTCAGATGAATGAGCTCGACAGCGAAATGATGGTCGGCATGCTAGAACAGCGCGGTCTGCAAAAAAGCGCTGATGAAAAAAACGCTGATCTGATTATTTTTAACACCTGTTCAATTCGAGACTTGGCAGAACGAAAGGTGTTGGGGAAACTTGGCCGATTGGTAAAGGGCTCTCAACCGCGACCTATCATCGGTATTGCAGGATGTATGGCAACTTCTAAAAAGGAAAAGTTGTTTCAAAAGGTTGATGGAATCGACTTTATTATAGGACCAAACAACATTCATCAACTCAATGCCATACTCGATGAAATCGAAAACGATAAAACAGAAATCCTAAAGGCCGATTCAACCTTTTCTCATGAGCTCGACTATCGCCTTGCAAAGCGCGATGACACTGTCAAGGCCTCTGTATCGATCATCAGGGGGTGCAATAAGCACTGCACGTACTGCATCGTCCCCTATGCCCGAGGCCCGGAAGTGTCGAGACATTCAGATGATATTTTTAATGAATGTGTGCAGCTAGCCGACCGAGGATACAAAGAGATTACCCTCCTTGGACAAAATGTAGATAGCTATGGAAAAGACAAACCAGAGTGGAATACTCGCCTTTGTGATCTTTTAGCCCGCCTTGATCCAATAGAAGGGCTGGAAAGAATTCGCTTTCTCACAAGCCATCCCGTCGATATTACACGAGATCTCATGGAGGCCGTCCGAGATCTACCTAAAGTGTGTGAATTCATCCACTTTCCCCTTCAATCGGGATCAACGCGTGTACTCAACAAGATGCATAGAATGTATACACGACAAGAGTATGACGAAAAGGTTGCTCTCTTTCGAGAGATTGTCCCACAAGTCTCTTTGGGAACAGACATGATCGTCGGCTTTCCCACAGAGACAAAAGAGGAATTTGAAGAGACAAAAGAGGCGCTTGACACCATTGGCTTTTCACACGCCTTTCTCTTTGCCTATAGTGCTCGAAAAGGGGCGCCTGCAGCTCGATGGAAAGACGACATCCCCAAACAGGAAAAAGAGCGCCGCCTTCAAGAGGTACTGACCATTCAAGAAAGGGTAAGCAATGAACAGATGCAAGCCCTTTTAGGACAAAAGGTCGATGTCCTCATTGAGGGCCTCAGCCCCAGAGACCCTAATATGGTTCGAGGAAGGACAAGGGATTGGAGAAATGTCATCTTTCCCGGATCGAAAGAGTCTATTGGATCCACTCAAACGGTGGAACTAACAAGCTTTGTACACCAAACGTTTATTGCGACCCGCACCCACTAGCCTCTATTCGAAAATATTGTTTTCATAAAACGTAAAGCAGATTAAAATGATTTAAAACGTTATTAAAAGAGGACAATAATGATGGAAACTGAAGTACACGTGGGACATGCTGCCGAACAGGTTGCTTTGAGCACAGCATTAATAAACCTCTGTATCCAACAAGGGGCGGCTTTTCACAGAGGCAGCAGAGAAACAATTTGTGTCCTCTCTTCACAAATAGGCCAAACGGTTTATGCAACAACCCAAGACCCGACAGAGCGGGCGAGACTTTTTGACCGTGTTAACCAAATTGTTGAGATTGTGCAGGGATATTTTCCTCAAGAAATCGCTTAATAATTAATAATGAACAGATGCAGGCCCTTTTAGGACAAAAGGTCGACGTCCTCGTCGAGGGCCTCAGCCCCAGAGACCCTAATATGGTTCGAGGAAGGACAAGGGATTGGAGAAATGTTATCTTTCCCGGATCAAAAGACTCTATTGGATCCACTCAAACGGTGGAACTAGCAAGCTTTGTACGCCAAACGTTTATTGCGACCTGTCCCACTAGCCTCTATTCGAAAATATTGTTTCTATAAAATTTAAATTAGATTAAAATGATTTAATACGTTATTAAAAGAGGGCAATAATAATGGAAACTGCAGTATATAGAAGAGGTGCTGCCGAACAGGCTGCTTGGTGGGACACAAACACAACGGCTGAAGCACACGGCGGGGCACGTGCTGCCGAACGAAGTGTTTTGATCAGAGAATTAGCAAACCTCTGTGTCCAACAAGGGGTGGCTTTTCACGAAGGCAGCATACAAAAGATTTGTGTCCTCTCTTCAGAAATAAGCCGAACGATTTTTGCAATAACTCAAAACCCGGAAGAGCAAGCGGAATTGTTTCACTTGGCTAACCAACTTACTGAGCTTGCGAACAGACGCTTTGGTTAAGAAATCGCTCAATAACGATGCCTTTATGGCAAAAGCAGTGTAACAAACTCCTCTTCTGTAAGGGTGGGGATGTTGAGCTTTTCTGCTTTTGCCAATTTTGAACCTGGATTTTTACCAACAACGACAAAACCGGTTCGTTTAGAGACCGACTCCCCTACTTTTCCCCCACAGCGCACAATCTCGTGAGCAGCATCTGATCGTGTCATTGAGGAGAGGGTCCCTGTTAACACAATAGAGGCTCCATTAAATGGATGGCCAGCAATCCCCTCTTGACGTATGGGAATTTTAGGAGAAACTCCCGCCTGAGAAAGCTTGTCGATCTCTTCTTTAAATTCCTGTTCTTGCAAGTGGGCAAAGAGCGACTCTGCCACCTCCTCTCCAACGCCATCAATGGCCAAAAGGCCCTCTTTGGTCATAGCAAAAAGGCCACCAAGATCGCGGACAACAAGAGCAATACGCTCTGCCGTTCCCTTTCCGATATAGCGAATGCCAAGCGCCATAATAAGCGAGCTCAAATCTGGCTGAGAAGCCTTTTTAAGCCCATTAAGGATGTTATGAGCAGCCTTTTGCTTAATCCCCTCGAGCTCCAAAAGATCTTTTTCTGTAAGGAGAAAAAGATCGTGAGGACGCCGCACATACCCCTTTTCAAAGAGCTGACGGACCAACCTTTCTCCGACATGATCCACATCAAGGCCATCTTTACCGACAAAATGGGAAAGACCGCGAATGAGCTGTTCTGGACAGCTCTGTTTGTTTGGACAGCGCCATGCAACCTCAGACTCGTCTTTCAAAAGAGGCGTTTCACATGACGGGCATAAAGAGACCATCTTCCAAGGGGGTTCTCTATGAGGCGCATTTGCGTCACTTTTGACAACTTTGGGGATAACATCTCCCCCCTTTTCTATAAGAACCCGATCTTTGGGCCTGATATCTTTTCGCTCAATCTCTTCAGCATTGTGAAGGGTTGCTCGACGTACACAGCTTCCAGCAAGATCAACCGGTTCGAGTTCAGCAACCGGAGTAATCACCCCAGTTCTTCCAACTTGAACGACTATTCTTTTAAGCGTTGTCCATGCCTGTTCAGCCCCAAATTTCCAGGCAATAGCCGTCCGGGGGTGTTTCATGGTTGGGGCAATACTTGCGGCAAGATCGAGGTCTTCTAATTTAAAGACAACGCCATCAATAGCAAACGGCAGCGCGTCTCGAACAGCTAAAATCGTCTCTTGGAACCGCATCATCTCATCAACAGAAGAGAGGCGAACATACGGCTGTATGGGAAGATCCTTTATCATTTTATAGGTAGGAAGTCCAAGAGAGTGGAGAAAATCGATAATTTCATATTGATGGTGCACAGTGTACGGGCGCTGCTGGGCGATACCATAAAAAATACACGAAAGCCCCTCTCTTTTGGCCAGCTCTCTTGAATCGAGAAGCTTTAATGAGCCCGCAGCTGCGTTTCTCGGATTTGCCCACAGCGGTTCTCCTTTTTTTTCTCGTTGTCGGTTGATCGCCTCAAACGCCTTTTTCGGTAAAAAAACCTCCCCTCGAACCTCGAGGAGTTCAAGATCAGACGGTATTCGAAGAGGAATATGGGGAATCGTCTTTACGTTTTGAGTAATGAGACTTCCAACCTTTCCATCTCCACGGGTGACAGCGCGAACGAGTTGTCCCCTTTCATAAATAACAGATATAGCA
>Ga0180438_10002549_pt1 | contig 29447 bp, 16 predicted proteins | sample SS_ome_12_FD_132455 | JGI IMG/M metagenome (GOLD analysis project Ga0180438, IMG submission 132455) | Hypersaline lake sediment archaeal communities from the Salton Sea, California, USA - SS_3_D_2 metaG | ecosystem: Environmental > Aquatic > Non-marine Saline and Alkaline > Hypersaline >...
AGGAGATTACTTTGATTTTGTAGAAGTGGACAAGGACACCCTGGGTATCGTTGTGGCCGATGTATCGGGCAAGGGTGTACCGGGATCGCTGGTCATGACCATGATACGAACGGCCTTGCGTACAGAGGCACGGGGAAATAAAAATGCGGCCGATGTGTTGGCGCGGGTGAACGATTTCGTAGTCAACGACATGAAAAGGGGCATGTTTGTCACGGTCTTCTATATCATCCTGGATTCCCAACATCGGACCATCAATTACGCCAGTGCCGGCCATAATCCCATGATTCTCTTCCGGGGGAGCACGCAGAAGAGTTACTATCTGAATCCCCGTGGTTTTCCTCTGGGCATTAATCTACCCGATCCCACGCTTTTCCGAAAGGCTATACAATCGGATACGCTGCGGTTGAGGGAAGGCGATGTACTGCTCGTTTATACCGATGGAATCACCGAAGCCATGAATCCCAAGAGGGAACGGTTCGGGGATGAGCGGCTCCTGGCAACGGTTCGGAAGTACGGTCAGTTGAAGTCCGATCCGCTGGTAGACAAGATACATGATGAAATCAACGTATTCACTGAGGAGTATTCCCAGAGTGACGATATCACCCTCGTGGCCATCCGCGAAAAAATGAAAGCCGAGGATGTTCTCCTGAATCTCAGAACGCGGCTCTTCCGTCTCATAGACAAGGAAAAGATGAGCGTGAAAAAGGCTTGTGAAACGGTGGGCGTGTCCACATCGACCTATTATCGCTATAAAAAGCGGTATAAGAAGATGGGTGTGAAAGGATTGAAGGAGAAACATGGAACAGCAGACATAGAGGAAAAGCACATCAGCATCGAAGATAAGACGAAGATTTATGACATCATCAAGGCCCATCCGGATTTAGGCCCCAAACGCATCAGTGCAGAGTTGAATTCGGAAAAATACGGATTCACGGAAATAGACGAAAAAAGGATATACGAAGAACTGGTCAGGAGCCGGCTGAATACCAGAGAATTACGTATCGCCTTTGTGGAACGGGGAGGGAAAGGCAAGAAGATGAAGCCACCGGGAACGCCTTTCCTTACACTGGATGGCCAGATTATCATGGAGCCGTTCGAGCGAAAGCCTGCCGGTGAGGAAGAGATCGCAGGTCGTGGAGTGTCCCTTGAGGAACTGGAGAGGCAGGAAGAAAGTATGGCAACGGGCCGTGAAGAGCGTCGTCCCGAAAAGGCATGGGCAGAAGAATCCGAGAAAGAATCCATGTGGAGAAAAACTTCGACAGAGGATGAGTCGGGTATCGCGGACATTCTGGATGCGATGGAAGTAGACGAGGATGTGGAACCGTCTGTAAAAGATCGCGGACTGGGCAGGCGACCTGTCCCGGATTCGGATATGTTGGGGGGAGATGATGTGCTCGATGGATTGATCCGGGAAATCGATGCCATGGCCGTTAGAGACCAGGAGGGGGGAGAAAAGGAAAAAGCGTCGTCTGAACAATTTGTCCCACTGGATGAATCATGGGACGCCGAGGAGAAGGAAGTATCCAGAATAGAGGAAGAAGATCAGGTTGAGGATCGCATCACAGCCTCCATCGCAGGTGAGCTGTTGGGTGAAGAGATGGGGATTTTCGAGGATACGGATACACCCTCGGATCGCGAGGGTGCTGTTCATGAAGAAGGCTTCCTGGACATGATGGAAGATTTGGGATTCGATCGTCGAACGGTATTGTCGGATCAGACGAGAGGGGCGAGGGACAGGTCCACCCGGGCCATGAGGGAACTCAACCGAAAGCGTTTTTTAGAATCGGGTCTTTGGTTTTATCGGCAGGGATTGTTTGCCAAAGCCATCGATGAATTCCAGAAGGCCATTTCAGAAGACCCGAGTTTTGTGAAAGCCTATCAATGTTTGGGAGACACATTCTTCAGGTTGGGTCAGTTGGATCAGGCCAGAGAGGCCTATGAAAGGGTCCGGCATCTGGATCCAGACAACGTGAATGTGCTCGAGAACCTGGGTGTTATTTTCGCAAATAAGGGGGATTATAAGAGAGCGGTTTGGCAGTGGGGAGAAGTGCTTAAACGCACTCCCGACCGAGTGGATATCATCGACCGAATAAAAAGAATGCAGCGTGTCATTCGACAGCGTTGTATATAATCCCATTATTCTTTTAGACATCTTTTTCCGTCATATCTCATTTCCTTTTCAATTTCAGAGCATGAGCGGGCATACTTCAACGACGATCAGTCGGAGACAGAACGGACGAGAAAAAGAGTTGACAATTTCATGATTTTCTATTACATTACTAGCCTAATCTATTTTATCCTGAGGAGAACAATACGATGGAAGGCATATCGGTATCCGTTGAAAAGGTTGGACCTCAGAGTGACATTTCCATCATTCGTGTAGGAGGATACATCGACACGACGACGTCATCGGAACTAGAGCGGGCTCTGGATTCGCTCTTGAAAGCCGGTGTTGTTCGTGTCATCATTGATTTGGGGAATGTGGATTATATATCGAGTGCAGGATGGGGAATATTCATCAGTGAAATCAAGGGAATGAGGGAAAGAAACGGAGACCTAAAACTGGCCAGGATGATACCCGACGTATACGAAGTGTTTGAATTACTGGAGTTTCATTATATACTGAAAGCTTTCGATACGATCGAAGATGCCATCAATGACTTTGATAAGGAAAAGGGCGCTGCCAAGCCTGAGAAAAAAAGTGTGAAGGTAGAGGAAGAGGATGAGGTGATTGAGCGCATCACTATCGACGACGAGAGCGACGACGATTTAGATCAAGTGCTGGAAAGCGCTGAAGATAAGGTCAGACAAATCGCCACGGATCATCCTTCCTGGGGAGCTTCGAAAATTGCCAAGACATTGAACACAGAAAAGTATGGATTCATTCGGATGAGTTCTTTGTCCGTCTGGCGGCTTCTGCGGAAGATGAACTTAGGTGATAAAAAACAAAAAGACGTTTCGAGTGAAGATGAAGGCTAGATAGAGATAGCCAAGGAATGCGATGAAAGAGGAGCTCATGGGCAAAAGTTTAACGCATAAAATTATAGGTGATCATATCATAGAAGGGGAGCTTGTTGCGGGCTCCCCTATTTCAATCCGTATCGACCAGACGTTGACGCAGGATGCCACGGGCACGATGGCGTATTTGCAGTTTGAAGCACTGGAACTCGATCGTGTCCGGACGGAACTTTCCGTCAGTTACGTGGATCACAACACGCTTCAATCGGGATTCGAGAATGCCGATGATCACCGTTTCCTACAATCGGTGGCCGCAAAATACGGGTTGTTTTTCTCAAGGCCCGGGAACGGGATTTGTCACCAGCTTCACCTGGAACGCTTTGGTATTCCCGGTAAGACCCTTTTAGGATCGGACAGCCATACGCCAACGGGGGGCGGAATCGGCATGCTGGCCATAGGAGCCGGTGGTCTGGATGTGGCGTTGGCCATGGCCGGACGCCCTTTCCATCTGGCCATGCCGCACGTCGTCAACATTCGCTTGACCGGTTCCCTGCGCCCCTTCGTATCGGCCAAGGACGTTATCCTGGAAGTTCTCCGGCGTTTGAGTGTAAAGGGAGGCGTTGGCAAGGTCATGGAATATACGGGGGAGGGTGTACAGACACTCACCGTTCCCGAGCGGGCGACCATCACCAACATGGGAGCCGAATTGGGGGCCACCACATCGGTTTTCCCCAGTGATGAGAAGACGAAATTATTCTTGAAAAGTCAGGGCCGAGGGGATCAATGGGTGGAGTTTATCCCCGATCCCGATGCGGAATACGATGACCTGGTAGAGATCGACTTGTCTGAACTGGAGCCCCTCATCGCACAGCCTCACATGCCCGATAACGTCGTCAAGGTCAAAGAACTAAAAGGGACGGCGGTTCAGCAGGTCGGTATGGGAAGCTGTACAAACTCATCCTATCGGGATTTGATGATCGTGGCAAGTATGCTCCAGGGACGAAAGGTACATCCCGATGTGACCGTCGGTCTGGCTCCGGGATCCAGGCAGGTGGTTCTCAGTCTCATCAAGAACGGAAAGTGGGAGAACATCATTTCCGCCGGTGTTCGTATTCTGGAGAACGTGTGTGGCCCGTGCATCGGTATGGGGTTTTCTCCTCCCAGTGAAGCCGTAACCCTGCGGACGTTTAACCGGAATTTTTTGGGCAGGAGTGGCACCAAGAGTGCGAGTGTGTATCTTTGCAGTCCGGAGACGGCGGTGGCTGCGGCATTAACCGGAGAAATCACGGATCCTCGGGAACTGGGGATCGATCCTGTGAAGGTTCAGATGCCCGAACAGTTTCCCATCGATGATTCGATGATTATTCCGCCCAGGAAAGACACAAAAGACGTCCAAATTATCCGGGGTCCCAACATCAAACCCTTACCCTTGAAGGATGCCTTGCCGGACACGCTTTCAGGAACCGTTCTGCTCAAAGTTGAGGACAATATCACCACGGATCACATCATGCCGGCCGGTGCCAAGATACTGCCCTTGCGTTCCAATATCCCGGCCATCGCAGAGCATGTATATGAAGTTGTTGATCCCACGTTTGCGAAGAGAGCCAAGGAGGCCGGGGGCGGATTCATCGTCGGAGGGGGCAATTATGGTCAGGGATCCAGCCGGGAGCACGCCGCCCTGGCACCCATGTACCTGGGCATTAAAGCTGTCATCACCAAATCGTTTGCCCGTATTCATCTGGCGAATCTCATCAATTTTGGAATCGTGCCCTTCACGTTCGTGAATGAGGAAGATTACGATAAGATCGATCAGGGCGACGAACTGAAAATCGACGTGAAGACGATGGAGAAGACGCCTCTGGCACTGAAGAATGTTACCAAGGGCATCGATATTCCGTTGACGCATGCCCTGAGCTCCCGCGACCTGGAACTGATGAAGGCCGGAGGCGCTTTGGCTTACGCAAAGAAGCAACTTTATCGATAGACAGTTTTATTATCAATCACATGAATTGGAGGAAGTAAATGGCTGAGTATCAAAAAATTACACCACCGGCGGATGGTGAAAAGATTACGATTGTAGACGGTGAGATGAAAGTGCCGGATAATCCGATTATTCCGTTTATTCGGGGCGACGGAATGGGGCCCGATATTTGGAATGCGACACAGCCTGTTCTGGAGGCAGCCGTTGAGAAAGCCTACGGGGGAAAGAAAAGGATCGTTTGGTTTGAAGTCCATGCCGGACTATCGGCGTTGAAGCTTTACGGGAACGATGATGTGCTTCCCGACGATACGGTCAATGCGATTCGTGATCATATTGTAGCCATCAAGGGGCCGTTGACGACTCCTGTTGGAGGATTCAAGTATGTATGTCTGGTTTGTGCGGCTGAGCAGGAGGGGCCTGGTGGAGCAAGACCGGAGAAATGCGTGAAATGCGGTTCGGAATGGATCACGCCGCGATTCAGGAGTCTGAACGTTGGGCTCAGGCAGCTCATGGATCTGTACGCCTGTGTGCGTCCGGTACGCTGGTTTCAGGGTGTGCCGTGTCCTGTCAAGCGTCCGGAAAAACTCGACGTCATCATTTTCCGGGAGAATACGGAAGACGTGTATTCCGGTATCGAGTTTGAACAGGGAACGTCCGAAGCCGATAAGGTGATTCGATTCATGAATGAGGAGATGGGCAAGAAGATACGGACCGATTCCGGTGTGGGCATAAAGCCCATCAGCGTTACAGGAACCAAACGTTTGGTTCGTAAAGCCATCAGGTATGCCATCGATCATAAGAGGCCCTCGGTCACGCTGGTTCACAAAGGCAACATCATGAAATTCACAGAAGGGGCATTCAGGGACTGGGGATACGAGCTGGCCAAGGAGGAGTTCCGGGATCACATCGTCACAGAGAAAGAGCTATGGGATGACTTTGATGGCAAGATGCCCGAGGGTAAAATCCTCGTTAAGGACCGCATCGCAGATCAGATGTTCCAGCAGCTCCTGCTGCGGCCCGACGAGTATGATGTGGTTGCCACGCCCAATCTGAACGGAGATTATCTCTCCGATGCGGCAGCTGCCCAGGTAGGCGGTTTGGGCTTGGCACCCGGGGCCAACATGGGCGATTACATCGGCCTGTTCGAGGCAACCCACGGCACGGCGCCAAAGTATACGGGCATGGATAAAGTGAACCCGAGTTCTGTTATCCTCTCCGGAACGCTGATGCTGGAGCATCTGGGTTGGAACGAAGCCGCCGAGCTGATCGTTCACGGCATCGAGAAAACGATTCAGCAAAAACGTGTGACGTACGACCTGCATCGCCAGATGGAAGGTGCGACAAAGCTGAAATGTTCGGAATATGGAGCCGCTATCGTCGAAAACATGTAAACAAGAGACATACAAGCGACGTCTAAACTGTGAAAGGCAGATCAAGATCTGCCTTTCACAGTTTAAGAGGGCATGGAGAAACTTTTCACATGGCTGAGCGTTAGTGTAATGCATGTGAATACAGGGAAAAGTTTCTGTTTGGATGCTTAGATGAAGGGATGGTTGTACATCATCATTACGGGAGTGGTAGCCATTGGTTACTGTGGAGGTTGTCTGAATCCATTTGCGCCCGAACTGACGTCGTCGCTGGAGACAGAGGACTACATCGTCACGCCGCAAATGTCGGCCGAAGAGGCTCTCCAGAACTTTAAAGTTGCCTACACGTTTCGCGATTCTCTACTGTACAGTGATCTTTTGGACACGGCTTTTTTGTTTATTTATTTTGATCCTTTTGAGGGGACATCGGGACGTTTCGTCTCCTGGGGAAGAGAGGTGGATCTTGTGACCACCGGACGTCTGTTCCGACATTTCGATGTGATCGATCTGGTATGGAATTCGACGCTGTACGAGCGTCAGGACGAAGAAACGGGGGAAATCGGTCGGAGTTTTAACCTGACCCTGGTGGGAACCAGCGGGGATTATAACCTGTCGGGTGTCGCCCTGTTCTCTTTTCGTAAGTGTAGGGACGACCGATGGCGCATCACCCAATGGAAAGACGAATCGGATATTTAGATACTGACACGTATTAGATTATAGAGGATGAGAAAAGGAGCAGAGCGGATACGCATTTTCTGGAATGCGGCCCACCTCTGCATGATAAGAATGACGTGTGAACTTTATGGAGATGAGTCGATGAGTTCGAGAAAGCCGATTAACCGGAACAGCCCCAGGGCTGCACTGTTGCTGCTATTGCTCTTTGCGATACCCATGGGGCTTCGATCTCAATATTTTGGGAAAAATAAAGTACAGTACGAAGATTTCAAATGGAAATTCCTGCAGTCCAAGCATTTCGACGTGTATTACTACGAGAATGGATTGAGACTGGCGGAATTCACCGCCGATGTTGCCGAATCGAGCTATGTCGCTTTGAAGCAGGATTTTCGTGGCTCGCTGAAAAAGCGCATTCCCATCATCGTTTACAACAGCCACAACGATTTCGAGCAGACGAACGTGACGCAGAGCATCTTGACCGAAGGCGTCGAAGGCTTCACGGAAGTGTTCAAGGATCGTGTGGTCGTTCAATTCAAAGGGAGCTACAGCGAATTCCGTCACCTGATTCATCATGAGTTGACCCATGCCGTCACGTTTCAAGCGCTTTACGGCGGCGGTGTGGGCTCTGTGGTGACGGGCATGGCCCGGTTCCAGGTTCCCCTCTGGGTCATGGAAGGAATTGCGGAGTATGAGAGCACCCCGGGATGGGATAACGACAGCGATATGTTTATGCGAGACGCAACGATAAACGGGTACATCCCCCCGATTCCTCAATTGTACGGATATTTTAATTACAAGGGCGGGCAATCGGTGTTCGTGTATCTTGCCGAAAAGTACGGAGAGCCTAAGGTCGGGGAGCTGTTGAGTAAAATCCGGGCCCACCGTAATGTGGAGGAGGGCCTGAAGAAGTCCATCGGCGTTGGGACAGAAGAGTTAACCAAACAGTGGCACAAGTACTTGAGAAAGACCTACTGGCCCGATATCGAGGACAGAGATGAACCGGAGGACGCGGGCAAACGGCTTACCGATCATGTAAAGGAAAAGCATTCCCTGAACAACTCGCCTGCGTTGTCTCCCAAGGGGGACATGCTGGTTTATCTCTCGAATCGTTCCGATTTCATCGATGTTTATTTGATGAGCGCGCTGGATGGACGGAATATGGGTCGCTTGGCAAAGGGGGAACGGTCCGATTTGTTCGAGGAGCTTCATTGGCTTAGGCCCGGGATGAGCTGGTCACCCGATGGCAAAAAAATTATCCTGGCTGCCAAGGCCAAAGCCGAGGATGCGATGCACGTTATCGACGTGAAAAAGAAAAAGATCGTAGATACGTTTCAGTTCGACATGCTGGACGGCGTGTTCTCACCCAGCTGGTCGCCAGACGGCGATCGGATTGCATTCATGGGGTTTAGCGGTGGACAAACAGATATATACGTATACCATCTGAGCAGTCAGAAACTGGATAAGATAACGAATGATATATTCAGTGATCTCGATCCGACCTGGTCGCCGGACGGAGACGAGATCGCGTTTGTGTCCGACCGCGGACATCACACGTCAAGAGTTCCCCAGGATTACAAGATTCAAAGGCACGACATTCAACAGATGGACCTGTACACGGTGAATGTTCAATCGGGTATGATCACTCGGCATACCAACGACGAAGCCAAGGACAGTTCACCCGCATATTCCCCAGAGGGCGATAAAATCGCGTTCATCTCCGACAGGAGCGGGATTAGCAATATCTATATTTTGGATACATCGTCAGCAGAATCGTATCCCATCACAAATCTCGTATCGGGCGTTACTCAGATCTCTTGGTCGAGGGAAGGGTCTCGCCTGGCTTTTTCTTCGTTCTTCAACGGTGGCTGGGATCTGTATATGATCAACAATCCTTTGGAGGTTGAGCCCGGTTCCACCACACTGCGAAAAACATCTTTCATGGAAAAGCAAGAGAAGAGCCAGGAACCCGTGTTAGTCGAGGCGGATCCGGAAGACATCGTAGCGCCCGAAGAAACAAATTTTCGGAATTTTGTGTTCGGAGAAGCGTTCCGGCAAGGCAAGATAGATGCCCCCGAGAAAAACGTGAAAGAATTCCTGGAAACCCCCGATTACAAAGATTCAACAGGGGTATACAGGACCAAGAAGTACAAGATTCGATTTACACCCGATTATATCTCCGGAGGTGCCGGGTACAGCCAGTTTTTTGGACTGCAAGGATCATCGATGATCGTACTCTCCGATATCCTGGGTAATCATCAAATCAGTCTTTACACCGATTTATTCTACAACTTGAAGAATTCGAACTTTCAAGTCGGCTACATGTATTTGCCCAAACGCATCGATATGGGTGCTGCCATATTCCATTATTCCTATCTCTGGTATACGTACTTTTCCGACGGTGTCTACTACTACCCCGGGTATTACCGAGATCGGTACTATGGGCTCACTTTTTTCCTGTCCAGACCGTTCGATCGCTATCGGCGGCTTGATTTCCAGATCGTCGGCCAGGGGATTGACAGGGATTATGGGGAAATCGATTACTGGGGCTACGAACAAGATTTTCTCGAGGATATGGGAAGCCTGTATAAGCGGCGTCTAGCGATGATCAGCCTGGGGTACACGACCGATACAGTGCTTTGGGGTATGACGGGACCTGTGAACGGCGGACGATCCATTTATCGGCTGGCGTACAGCCCATCCATCAGCAAGAAGTACGGACTCGATTTCTGGTCACTTCGCGGCGATTGGAGACGATACTTCCGGATCAAGAGGGATTACACACTTTCCCTCCGGCTGGCGGGCGGTTTATCCGAGGGCAAGAATCCGCAGCGGTTTCTGCTGGGTGGTATGAGAGGTTGGATCAACTATAAATACAAGGAAATATCCGCAGAAGACTGGGAAGACGACGTCTTTTACTTTTCCAGCATCGAGACACCCCTTCGAGGACCCATCTACTACGAATTGATCGGTACGCGATTTCTGTTGGCAAACCTGGAGTTCCGTTTCCCGCTGATTCGTTTTCTTATCCTGGGATGGCCGCTTCCCCTGGGATTCCAGAACATTCGCGGTGTGGTTTTCATGGATGTCGGCTCTGCCTGGTATGGCGATGAGAAGTGGAAGCCGCTGGACAAAGATTCCATCGGCCTGATACGTTTGAACAAGGACCAGGCCGTTGCCGGGTTTGGGTTTGGTGCGCGCCTGAACATGGGATTCTTGCTGTTGAAATACGATTTGGCATGGAAAACCGATTTTGCTGTCACCGCAAAGAGCCCGGTTCATTATTTTACCCTGGGTGCGGAGTTCTAACACATGTTCAATCCCTATCCGGCTAAAAGGCCGGATAGGGATTCCATCGTCCTCATGCCCCCGCATTCCCGTCTTTACCCGTCCGTTGAGGATGGACTCACCTCGGTTTAGAAAACGTGTTTCGTCGCACTCAAGAATCAGCAGAATGCCCATCGACGGATTGTTCATCCAGCCATCAACATTCTATCAAATACAAATTCAATCCGATTATTATTCTTCGTCAGTAATCCGTATCGCCCGTTCTGTCGACCTCAAACAATTGGTTGACATGGTGTCGGATATTTGTTTATATTAATGAAAGTCATTGTTTCTGTCGGTATGACGAGGATAAACATAACAGTGAAAAGGGGTGTTGTGTGAAAAAAATCCTACTTCCGATGATGTGGATCGTTCTGATTGTTGGTCATGCGTTCTCGCAGGACAAGGGCCCTGTCCGTTTCTCGTTGGATGTCAAACCATCGTCCATCGAAAAAGGCCGGAAGGGCGAAGCCGTCCTCGTCTGTGAGATTGGACCGGAACATCATATCAGCGCTGCTGCCAGCGGGCTCTTCCAGATAAAGCCTCAGCCCTTGACGGGAATCCGATTTGACCAGCCGGAGTATCCTGAGGGCGAGGAAGAAGAATTTGTTGGCACTGTCTACCGCGGTCGAGTCGAGATACCGGTTCCGTTCGTCGTGGGAGAAGATGCTGCCCAGGGTCAACAATCCCTCGTCCTGGAAGTGACGGTCCAGGCATGCGATGAAAAGACGGGGATCTGCTTTGCACCCGAGACGCGGAACGTGGCAGCGGTGATGACCGTTCTTCCGGGTCGGGAACGCGTTTCTGCGGCCGACTCCCCGACGGAAGGAATCGCCGGCCGTCTGGATCGTTCTCTAGAACGCGGGTCATGGATCGCTTTTCTCATCGTGTTTCTGGGCGGTTTGCTCACCAGCTTCACACCGTGCGTCTATCCCATGATTCCCATCACACTGGCCGTTATCGGAGCCCAGGCCACCGGCGGGAAGCTCCGAGGATTCGTGCTCTCGTTGTTTTATGTATTGGGGATTGCCGTTACCTTCTCGACCCTGGGAGTCATCGCCGCCAAGACGGGGGGTCTCTTCGGGTCGTATGCCCAGCATCCCGTTGCTGTCGTCCTGATCGCAGCCATATTCCTGCTTATGGGTCTCTCGATGCTGGGAGTTTTTATCCTGCAAATGCCTTCGGCGCTGGCATCGAAGCTTCAAGGCAAAAGGCGGTCCGGCTTTATCGGTGCCTGGCTCACCGGCCTGGTGGCCGGGTTGATCGTCTCGCCCTGCATCAGTCCGCTCCTGGTGGTCATTCTCACCTTCGTGGCAAGGACGGGCTCCATCGTGATGGGTGTGGGTCTGCTGTTCACGTTTTCCCTGGGATTGGGCGTCCTCTTTATCGTCATCGGGACGTTCTCCGGTGTGATCAAGAACCTGCCCCGGTCGGGTGGGTGGATGGAGTTGATCGAGAGAGGCTTCGGCACGCTCCTGGTCATCCTGGCCATCGTCTTTCTCCGGCCTGTCCTGCCTGCATTCGTCTATTACGGCTTATGGGCGGTTTTTCTGGTACTTTTGGGTACGTTCGTGGGAGCCTTCACACCCCTAGATCGGGAATCCGACAGAAAACGAAAAATCGGGAAGGCCGTGGGCGTTTTAGCCGTCGTGGCCGGCAGCTTCCTCCTCTTGGTGTCCATGGCGCGGATGTTGAATGTCGGAGTGGCTTCCTCCATGCAGGTGGAGCGTGTTTCCGATGCGGAGGACATGTGGCTGTCCTCGGATGAGGAAGGATTCCGGCAGGCCCGGTTGACGGGAAGGCCCGTGCTGATGGATTTCTTTGCCGAATGGTGCTCGGGATGTCACGAGTTGGACGAAAAAACCTGGCCCGATGGAAACGTCGTCAAAGAGCTGGATCGGTTTGTTCGGGTCAAGCTCGACCTGACCAGGGTCGACGAGAGGACGCAGGCCATCCAGCAAAAATACCAGATCATCGGAATGCCCACGGTCATTATATTCGATCCCGCGGGTACAGAACTGGGACGGTTCGTCGGGTTCAAACCACCCGAGGAAGTCGTCGACATACTCAAACAATACGATTAGGCCGCGATGAATACGATACGTCTTTTTGAGGAAGATCCCTACATCAGGACATTCGAAGCGAAGGTCACCCTCGTGAAGGACTTCGATGGCCGGCAGGGTGTGATTCTCGACCGGACGGGTTTCTATCCTACGTCCGGCGGGCAGCCTCACGATACGGGTAAACTGGCCGGCATCCCTGTCGTCGATGTTGTGGAAGAGGGGGAGACCATCGTTCATGTTCTGGAGGGAACCATCCAGGCGGAAGAAACGGTGCGGGGAGAGATCGATTGGGAGCGGCGTTTCGGCCATATGCAGCAGCATACGGGACAGCATGTGTTGTCCCAGGCATTCGTACAGGCAGCCGAAGCGGAGACCATCGGGTTTCATCTGGGAGAAGAGCGCTCGACCCTGGATTTAAGCAGGGAGGATATTTCCGCGGAAGTGATAGACCAAACAGAGCAAATCGCCAACCGGATCGTGTTCGAAGATCGGCAGGTCCTCATCCGTCATGTGCCGTTCGACCAGAGACACACCGTTCCTTTGAGAAAGCCTCCCAAGGAAGAGGTCGACCTTCGCGTCGTCGAAATACAGGGGTTCGATTTTTCAGGTTGTTGCGGGACGCATGTCCGAAGGACGGGCGAGGTGGGCATGATCAAGGTTATCCGGTGGGAACGGTACAAGGGAGGAACACGGGTGACGTTTCTCTGCGGCGAGAGGGCTTTGAGGGACTATCAGAAAAAAACGGATGTGCTGCGGGATGTCTGTCAGACGATGACCGCCGGAGAGGAAGATGTTCCGGCCATGGTGCTCCGGTGGAAGGAGGAAAAAAAGGCGGCGGCCAGAAGAATCAAACACCTGTTGGAGGAAACTCTGAAGATCGAAGCACTGCAGCTGCAGGAAGAGTCGGAATCTGTCGGTCCGGTCAAACTTGTAGCAAGGATATTCGAGAATCGCGATCCGGGCGAAGTACAGAGCCTCGTCGGTCACGTCGTTCGACACGAAGGCATCGTTGCCCTCATCGGCTTGAAGGAAGAACGAGCACACCTCTACTTCGGCCGGTCGTCGTCGGTGGGGGTGGATGTACGTCCGTGGATGGAAGAAGCGTGCCGCATTATACAGGGACGGGGCGGGGGAAGCCCCAGCATGGCTCGGGGAAGCGGAGAAGCGCCTTCCAAGATCGAGGAGGCCATTCAGAGGGCACGGACGCTCTGTATTCAGGCGGTGGAATAGGAGGGGAAGACGCCCTCTATCCTGTATCAGGGCTTATCCAGTTGAACACGATCTTTTGCCCGCACGTTGGCAATTTCTCATCGCAAGACACACGAATTTCCCCTTGATTCTCAAAAATTTATTCCTTAAAATATATCATGAACTTGATCACGTTTCTATTTGATATGGACGCCGAGGATCAATCCGCGTTTGTTCAGGCCATCGAAGAGCTGAAAGAATCCTGGAGGAGTCAGGGTTTGACCATCTCTCTTTTCAGAGACACGACCCGGGCGGATCGCTTTCTACAGATTTTCTTAACGGAGAAGACGGTGGACGAACTCACGGAGATGATCCAGCAAGATACGCATGCGAGGATCGTATTTGAAAAAATTCGGGATTCTCAATCCCGCGTCGTGGTTTCCTGCATGGAGCAGATTCTTTAATCCGGACGTATCGCTGCTTATGGATGATGTGCTGGAAAAAGTCGTTGTGATACTGGAAGAGGCGGAGTCTTTCATCGTGCCCGTCAAGTGGGTTTGGGGAATGCTGGAGCAGGAGTCTTTCTCCTTGGAGTTTACGATGGAAGGTCTCACAGAACGACTGAAGAAGGACGACCGGTTTCGTCTTTTTGCGGAGCAGAAACTCAACGGGGCGGATGAGATAAAATGGGTGCTCTCGGAAGAAGAGCAGGAAAAGCTGGGTTTTTACCGCGGGCCGCGGGTGATGCTGAAGGATCGCATTCCCACAAGAAAAGAGATGGTGACTTTTTTACTGAAGAAGGTAGACCAGACATTCGACACGCTGAAGCAGGCCTGGGATATTCGGCCCAAGGAGGATGAAGCTGCCGAGGACCAGCTCTTGGAGGCACTGGCCAAGGCTCAAAAACTACAGCGGGAGTTGAAGGGAATTCTCGCGGAGGAGACGTAGAGAAGCCATACGCTTTCCGGCATCCTATACATGACAGATGGAGGGGAGACGCGTTCGACGAATTGTAGCGTGATCGGTATTATCACAGAATAACATATTCATCGGTATGAATATTATAAGGGGTAGCCTGATTTGCATACCCCTTTTCTTTATATATGGAAAATGTCGGATGTTTCGATTTTTCCGGAAAAAGTGTCTTTTAGTCGTGCCGTAGCGCTTCCACAGGATCGACGCGGGCAGCTCGAACAGCGGGGTAGAGTCCGGCTAATAGACTGACGAAAATCGAAAAGGCCATGGCCCCCAGAATCAGCCAGAGGGGTATGTAAAACAGGTCCACATGAGGGCCGCCCTCTCTGGCGATATAGTAGTTAGCCACAATGTTGGCGATTCGGGTCACGATCCAGCCGAGGATGAGCCCCAAGACACCCCCCAGGAGTCCGATGGATCCTGCCTCGAAGAAGAAGATATTCTTGATCTCGGTCTCGCTGCCACCGATGGCCTTCATCACCCCGATTTCCCGTCTCCTTTCTAGGATGGACATGACCATCGTATTGATGATGCCCAGGGCGGCCACGATCAATGCGATGGCGCCCACCGTCCCTAGGACGGCGTCGAAGATGATGAATCCCCTGCGCATCTCTTTAAGCTGATCGAGGATGGAGAACACGCCGAAACCCATGTTTTCTATTCTCGATTTTACGGTGTCAATATCGGCGATGGACTCCAAACGGACGTACAGGGAGGAGTACCCCTGGGAATCCGCCGACTGGGAGAGAAGGGACCAGACACTGGAGAATCCCAGCCTGGGGATGGCATCGGCTGTTTTGATGGGGATGACGATGCCGGCATCGAGCCAGCCGCCGCCCTCGAAGGCTCCCGGAGGTCGACGGATACCCGTTATGGGAAGTCGTGTAAGGCTTTCCGTCATGGGCGGTGTGGCCGTGGGCTGGAGGAAACGGAACGGATTTCTTGTCACGGCAGCCATGTCCACGACAGCCGTGATGATTTCCAATTCCCTGCCCAGAATGGAATCGGCGGGAAGAGATCGCATGCCCTTAAGGGAATCTTCCAGGGATATGTCCGCCGGTTCTTTCCCTTCCTGGAGTATCACATTCAGCTTTTTTAACACACGGGGACTAATGATGGCCGCAGAAGCGGAATCGTCGGTAAAAAACCGGCCGTGGCCGAGCTGGTTGTGGGGTTTGTAACGGCCCATATCGGCGGGCAGAGCCCGGAGGGTGGTGCGGGTGTCGTGATCCCCGAGTTTGAGTTTCACGGGAAACTGGACCTCGGGGAAGGTGATGGCCACACCGGGTATCTGGCGTATCTGCGACAGTACGCTATCGTCCAGGACGGGTGTGTCCTCCTGAAGGGATTCGACAACGCTTTCCACGTTCCCGGACATGGCTTCATCGATGTCGATTTTCTTGGGCGTGACCTGCAGGCTCGTGAAGAGGTCGTTTTCTTTGAATTGCTGGGTTACGTTTTTCTGCATGCCCGTGCCGAAGGAAACCATGGATACCAGTGCACCGATGCCTATGGTCACACCCAGAGTGGTCAGGATTGTTCTCAGCTTGGTACGCCACAGGTTGGCCATGCCCAGTATAAACTGATCGTCCATTCTCATGGCATGCCCCTCAGGCTTTTTTCGTCGATGATTTTGCCGTCCAGAAGACGGAAAAGGCGGTGGGACACGGCCGAGGCAGAAGCTTCGTCATGGGTGACCATGAGTACAGTCACTCCCTGCCCGCGGTTTAGTGTTTGGAGGAGCTCGACGACTTCCGACGCAGTGCTGCTGTCGAGGTTGCCCGTCGGCTCATCGGCCAGGAGGATGCTGGGTTCGTTGGCCAGTGCCCGGGCGATGGCCACGCGCTGGGCTTCTCCGCCGGAAAGTTCGCCCGGCTTGTGATCGGACCGATCCGACAGGCCAACCCGGGTCAGTATATCCACGGCTTTCGACCTTCTGTCGCGACGGCGCATGCCACCGAAGGCAAGTGCCAGGGTGACGTTTTCCAGAGCCGTCCGCGAAGGAATCAGATTGAACGACTGGAATATCATGCCAACGGTTTTACGCCGGTGCAGGGCCAGTTCCTGGCGTTTCATGCGCGTCAGGTTTTTATCGCGGACGCGGATTTCACCCGATGAAGCCGTGTCCAGGCCTCCGATTAAGTTCAGCAGTGTGGATTTTCCCGATCCCGAACGTCCCACGATGGAGACGAATTCGCCCTCCTGGACTTGGAAAGATACGCCCTGCAAGGCGTTGACCTTCACACCGTCTTTCTGATACGTCTTATAGAGATTGTGAGTTTGAAGGATAGGGATCACATAAGCTCCACGACCGTTCGATGTTTTGTTTTAATACGCAATCCTCATTCAAAAGGTTTCTCCGTATTTCCGTTCAGATAGGTGCACATACATAATCTGCTGCAATTTTTCTCGAATGGATATTGTATGGTAGTTATCGTCTCTGTGAGAATTCTCTTCATCAAAGTAGCGGGATGGGATGGCGTGTTTCATAGGTACTACTTTATGGGGTCGGACGATTTTTTTCTTCATTGTTGTTATCATCTAATAGTGTGAAATTATAATATGCACGTGTTCATGTTTGTATAACGGATTCTCCAACGCGAGTCCGCTTAAATGTACAAAAATATGATTGACTTTTTCATGATTATTTGTGATAATTTGATGTTATTATAGTGAATCCACTCTTTTTATAAAGGTTGTTATTCGACGATACAGCATCGACGAAAATATCGTTTTAGTGTTATACTGAAAAGGATTTCATAATCCGTCACCTTTTTACATCCCAAGTGTAGACGAATTGATTATCCGGTTCGTCCAATATATAGACCCAGTTTTTCAAATATCCCGAATCAAAGAGTCGTTTTTATTCTGTTAATACGAACGTTCCCTTTTGCATGTAGTCTGTTGTTGTCGTAAGGAGTGTCGATATGAGAGGCATTGTATATCGTATCCGGATGGCCGTTCTCATTTTCTTGGGCGTTCATATCTCCATGCATGCCCAGGGTTTGGATGCCAGCAGACATTCCGATTTCCAATCCGGGACACAGGACTCTGTCTGCGTCGTCGAGGGAGAGAAGGTTCTGTACCGCCATACGCTGCGTCATCTCCCGTTCCGCGGAGAATCCCAGGAATACTATGCCCTGTTTCCCGGCGTCGTGAATCAGGATTATCAGGGCACCAACTACCTCCACGTTCGGGGAAGCCGCCACGATGAGATCGCCTATTCCGTGGAGGGCATCGACGTACGTAACGCATATACAGGGATGTCGATGTTCCGCATCATCCCAGAGGCGCTGGACCGAATTATCCTGGACACCGGCCCGGGGGCCTCGGCCAGTCATGCTTCTGTGATCCTGGGGCACCGGCTTCGCAGGGGCGGAAAACATTACCGGTTCTCCCTCCAGAGTGAGAGTGATGGTTTTACGTCCGAGTACGAAAAGCGGTTGGGCACGTATTCGTACGGATACACCGATATGGTGGCCACGGCAGAAGGGAAAATCGTCACGGAAAATGTCCGGTTCTTTGCCGCCGGGGAGTGGCAGCGGTTCGGCGACCATTACCGGAAATTCTGGGACGGTCTCACAGTAGGTCCGCCGGAATTCGAGATGGTCGACTACTGGAGGGGAACGCCCCTGCAGGAGATAGCGGGCACGGATCAAATCGTCATACGGCCCGGGAACATCCCAGAGGCGGGATCGGATCGGGTTTCTGTCAACGGCATCGTCACGGCAGATATCGAACCGTTTCAGTTCCGGCTCATCGGCCTGTACGACTGGTCCAAGAAGCAGATGAACGACACGCCCATCATGGATGTGTTCAACCCCAGGCGTATACCCGTGTTCGAGGAACGCGCAGGGCTTCTCTCACTGCAGGCAGACTATGCCTCAATGGATGCGTGGAAGGCGCATGTACAATTGGACGTGATGCGTTCGAATAACAAGACCTACGATCCGCTGTTCGAGGATGATTTTCTCCTCTACCGCGACAGCCTGGCAGTAACGGCCCAGGGCCTGCCGTGGGGGAATCCGGATCAGTGGTCGGGCCAAACGTACTACAGCGATCCACCGGGTTTTAATCTTTTCGATTTTGATTTCACGGCTCCGGGAGCACTGCTCACGGAGTACTCCAAGAGTGCAGAGAATTACTGGGCCGTGTCGGGCCGGGTTGAAAAAACGTGGAATGGACACCGTATTGCCTTGGGAGGAAGTCTGCAGAAAAGAACGTTACGCAAGTATGCCATGGGTTATTCTTTTAATTTTATGGAATTATACGATGGAACGGGTGCGGGAGAGGCAAGTGATGATGACATGTATCTGTCTAGCCTTCGTCGGTGGGGCAATGTCCGCGCCTACGGGTACGATGTCTTCGGCAATCCCGTCGAGAAAACGGATATTGTGAATGACGGTCCCAGACATCCTTCGTTGTATACCTTGTTCTTGGAAGACCAATTCCGAGCGAAGGATTTCCGGGTAGATGTCGGGTTGCGGTATGATCGTTTTTCCAGCGATGCCTATTATATCGAGGACCCTGACGATGTTGAGTATGACGATTGGGGATACATATCGTATGAGAGCTACGAAAAACCGTCCTCCAATGACTACTGGAGTCCCCGTCTTCGTCTCGTTTACGTCGGGAGCCATCGATTCATGCCGTATTTAAACGTTGGTCAGTACGTACAGCAGCCGCGATTCAGAGATGTGTACGCAAGCCGAAATTATTACGAAAATTGGGATTTTAGTTGGTATGGACACGATATTAAGGGTCCCCGGGCCCGGCCGGTACGGGTGAGTCAGACAGAATTGGGATTTTCGTACCGCGCGGGTTCGGGAATACATATCGAATCGGCCCTGTTCTATAAAACGATAGACGGCCATTTGGAAATGGGTCGAATTTTACACGAGACCAGTCCTTACCATTATACGCATCTTTCACTCATTAACAGCGGTGAGACCACGGCCAAGGGATGGGAACTCAGCGTGGAGTACCGGAAGCGGGGATTTTACGCGTGGATGAATTATTCCCTGTCCGATGTGAAAGGATACGCCTCGTATCCCCGATCCATCGCCAGCTACTTTGACTCTTATTCGGATGATATCGATCCCAAGACCGAGCCGCCAGCACCCCTGGAATTCAATCAGAGACACCGAATCAACGCACTGATGGGATACAGGTTCGATGAGAATGCCCCCGGGTGGTTGCGGTATTCCGGGGCCTCCCTGCTGTTTCGGTTCAACAGTGGACACGATTATACACTCTATCAGGTCGGAGGATTTGGGTGTTCAGGATATTATTCCCTCGGTATGTGGTATTGGTCAGCAGGAGATGAGATTGGCATGAGCACGACGCCCTGGAATTATCAACTCGATATCCGGCTGGATAAAACCATCAGGGTGGGCCGCCTGGCTTTCACAGCTTACATCTACGTGCATAATCTGTTGAACCGGAAAAACGCACAGCACGTGTACCCGGCCACCGGCGATACGTCCGATGACGGGTCGTATCCCACGACGTCCCGATGGCGGTCGTATGCTCAGCAGTTATTCGGTGATGGGTTCTTTACTTTATACGATCAGATCAACATCGGTCATCGTCAGCATTATCAGATCGTGAACGGAGGCGACCTGTTCGGTCATCCGCGGGAAATCCGGTTCGGGCTGCGGATCGGTTTTAGTACGGATGAATAAGCCGTATTCGTTATATCCCAGGAGAGAAGACCCATGAAGATTTATAGCCTAATGAAAATAGATTCCTTCCTGTTGCTTTTTACCTTTTTTATCGTGTTCGGATTCCGTGCCTCCTCAACAGCGGAAGCACCAGGGAGAGAGAAACGTCGATTATATACTTCTGGTGGTGACATTCCCCAAAACCAGGCACCCATCAACGTGGGTAACATGGTGTACTGGATGTTTAGCGACGGCACGTCGGGATGCAGTCCGCATCCTGGGGAGGGAGGCGTCAAATTCCCGGGGTATTCGAGTGGGACAAGTGTGGTGAACCGGGACGGCATCGTCTGGGGCGGGCTTGTCCGCGACGGTGTGGAACCCGTACTCCGAGTGGGCGGTCAGGCCGGTTATACGGGAACGTCGCCGGGCCGGATACATCCCCAGGGCCAGGTTTATGCATTCGACAAGGTGTGGCGCATACGGAAAGATGTATGGGATTTAGGCAATTATGATTGGGGGGAATTAAGTGATGATGTTGAAGAATTGCTGAACATTGACTGGGATAGTGTGACGGACGAACAGGTACGGGAGCTCAAGGATCTATACGCTCTGGACTGGGAACATTGGCCTGTGGTGTGGGGTGCTCCATTCTACGATGCCGATGGGGACGGCATGTACACGCCCCGGTTTCGATCGGATGGTAAGCCGGTATTCTACCCCGATGGGGATGAACCGGGTCTTGCCAACGCCGATCAGGTGATATGGACGGTTTGCCACGACCTGGATACCGCACAGACGAACCAGTTTGCTGGTTCGCCGCCCATCGGATTGGAGCTTCAGACCTGCCTGTGGGGGTATAGGCGGGGAATTGTCTATAATAGCGGTCGCATTTTCAAGCGTGTGCGTCTTATTTACAAGGGTACCGAGAGTGCGCCGGCGGATGCGCGAATCGACAGCATGTTTCTGGGCGTATGGGTCGATCCGGCCATCGGCCGGGCGGATAACGATCTGGTTGGGTGTGACACGACTCTGAACCTGGGATTTGTGTATAACGAGACGACCTTCGATGAACAATATGTCAGTTACGATCGACAAGAACGAACACCGGCCATGGGATACGATATCATAAAAGGCCTGGCTGTCCCTGCGGCCGGATTCGAAATCAGTCCAGGCCAGTGGCAGTGGGCCGGCGAGAAAAGCCTTCCCATGACACGATTCGGGTATTACTGCATGGGCGACGATCCCGCCCTGAACAGTTATGAAGGAACGCTCGCGTGGTGGCGTCTTTTCAACGGCCAGAATCCCGAGACCGGTGAGCCGTGGAAGGTTCCGGATGCCTACGGCGGGGGAACGACGATGTTCATGGCATCCGGTGATCCGATTACCACGGCGGGCTGGACCGATGCCGAACCGGGCGACAAGCGCATGCTCCTGGTCTGCGGACCGTTCTCCATGGCCCTGGGCGACACGGCCGAGATGACCATCGCTGTTGTCGGCGGGCGGGGAGACGATCAATTGATGAGCATCTATACCATGAAATATAACGATAGAAGCGTTCAGAACTTTTTTGAGAATTCGTTTGGATTCCCGGGGTCACTGCCCTTGCCCCAGGTGTCGGCCACGGAAATGGACGGACGGGTTCTGCTGAGCTGGAGCCTGTCCCAGGACGCGGTGGAGACTGTGGAGGACTGGGAGGACGCGGGATACCGGTTTGAAGGATACAATGTCTATCAGAAGTACGGATACTACGATGATCAATATTGGACAACGGACTGGATCAAGCTGGCGACGTTCGATGTCAAGAACGACGTGACGACCATCATCCAGGAAGTGTACGATCGGGAGATACCGGGTTATATCACCCAGCCCGTTCAAACGGGGACCAACAGCGGCATCCAACGGTCCCTGTTGATCGAATGGGATGAAGCGGAAGAACAGCCCCTGATCAACGGACAGGAATACTGTTTCGGCGTGACAGCTTACAGTTATACACCGGATCCCGCGGCCGTCATCCGTTCCTTGGAAAGTGACAAAGTAGAGGTTTATGCCGTACCGGAAATGCTCAAGCCCGGCCTGAGGCTGCATGCTGCTATGGGGGATAGGATACCCACGGCACATCCCCAAGGTTCCGGTAACGGCAGTGTGGAGGTGATCGTGACGAATCCTTATGCGTTGACCGGAGACGAATACGCGGTGAGCTTCCGGGAGGTCGCAGGCGCGGTTGTCTGGTATCTGGAGAACACGACCTCGGACGTTATGCTTCTTCAAAATCAAACCAATCAATCTGGTGACGATGAATATCTGGAAACCGACGGTTTCATGTGCATGGTGATCGCTTCTGCAGGAGACGATGGTTTTACGGTTGCCGATTATTTCACGTTTTCTACGGTTCCTTATCGACCGACTGTGGCACAGGAGGATGCCCAGGAGGATGTGAAGGAAATTAAGGTCTACCCCAACCCGTTTTACGGCGACGTGGGCGATCCCCTCACGGCATCGGAACGCTTTGTGACCTTCAGTCACCTGCCGCAAAGGGCCGTGATTCGAATTTTTTCATTATCCGGCACACTGATTCGAACGATCCACAAGGACGATGCGTCCCAGTTCGCCCGCTGGGACCTGCTGAACGAATCCGGCCGCTTCATCGCCAGCGGGATGTACATCGCCCATATCGACATGCCAGACCTGGGAGTCCAGAAGGTATTAAAAATTGGGGTGGCGCAGTATTGAGGTGGGAGGATCTGATTTTTTCAGGTTGATTGAGCTGGGGATGCTGAGAGAAGTCGTCCACCTCCTCACTGTATGGCTGCCCATAATATCACTCTCCTGCCGAGGATGATTATCCTGTCGTTTTATGGCTTATCTTTTTTTCTGAGAAGCATCCAGACCCGGATCCATCGTCATTTTCTATAAAATAGCCCGCTTTCGTCCTTCGGTATGCCCGTATCTAAACACGCCTTTATTCTTGACTTTAGTCATTATATCCGTTACATTTAAAGGCTATGGATCTTTTTGGTGAGCCATCAAAGGGAAAGGGGGCGTCGCGTCCGCCCTTGGCAGACCGGGTCCGCCCTCAGACACTGGATGATTTCGTGGGTCAGGAGCATCTTGTAGGCGAGGGACGAGTACTCCGCAGGATCATCGAGGGGGACGATCCGGCCTCGATGATATTCTGGGGGCCACCGGGTGTGGGCAAGACGACCCTGGCTCGGATTATCGCCCACGAGACACAGGCGGCATTCTTTGCCATCAGTGCGGTGACGGCCGGTCTGGCCGACGTGCGCAAGATTATCGCACAGGCCAAGGCCAACCGAAAAGGTCTGGGCAAGCGGACGATTCTGTTCATCGACGAAATCCACCGGTTCAACAAGGCACAACAGGACGCACTCCTCCATTCGGTGGAGGACGGCACCATCGTCCTCATCGGTGCAACGACGGAGAATCCGTCGTTCGAAGTAATAGCGCCTTTGCTCTCCCGGTGCCGGGTCTATCAACTGGAACCGTTGGAAGACGGGGATATTCAAAGCATCCTCCAACGGGCCCTGGTGTCCGATTCCATACTGATTCAATCCAACCTGGAAATGAGCGATGATGTGAAAACGGCCCTGGTCGAGCTCTCCGGGGGAGATGCCCGCGTGGCCCTGAACGGACTAGAACTCTGCGGCCGGTTGACTCCCATAGAGGACGGTAAGCGTAGAGTCACCCTGGAGGTCGTCAAGGAAGCCATGCAGAAGCAGACCTTGATCTACGATAAAAAGGGTGACTTCCACTACGACACGATATCGGCGTTCATCAAGTCGATGCGGGGCTCGGACCCGGACGCAGCCGTATACTGGATGGCCCGGATGCTGGAGGCAGGCGAGGACCCCCTGTTCATCGCTCGGCGTATGGTCATCCTGGCATCCGAAGACGTGGGCAATGCCGATCCTCAGGCTCTGGTGGTGGCCAATGCGGCCTTCCAGGCGGTGCACGCTGTGGGACTTCCCGAAGCCCGCATCATTCTATCCCAGGCGGCCACGTACCTGGCTTCCGCGCCCAAGAGCAACGCCGCCTACATGGCCATCAACGAGGCCCAGGAGGATGTGAGGAAGGGCCGGCCCGAGCCTGTTCCCATGCATCTGCGGAATGCGCCCACCCGGTTGATGGCAGATATGGGGTATGCCGAGGGGTACAAGTATGCCCACGACTTTGAGGGCGGGTTTGCCGGGCAGGAACACCTGCCCCCGCGATTGAAGGATCGGGTGTATTATCGTCCGAAAGACATCGGCCATGAGAAGACGATCAAAGAAAGGCTGGAAGGTTGGTGGCCGAACAGGAGGAAAAAGAAGGAAGATAAAAAAAGTAAAGACAGCACATAGGCACATAAACAAAATGCATGCATAGGAAGTATAAAGGAGTGACAAGAAACCGGTTGTTTGATACGCTTATTTATCATAACGAGAGATTTGAACGAAGAGGATCGGTTTTATCAGAGAACCAGAGGCAGGACATGGTCGCCGGTGTGTTTCAATCTCAGTCCATAGAAAAAGGGACTTCTTCCACACCGGAGCCTTAGAGGGGCTGGGTATCTTCTCCCGCCTGTTTAAAGGGCTTACCCCAAAGCCATAACGGATGATATGCAGATTCGTCATCGTCACATATGTTCAGGTTTATTTTTATGCTCACTCTTGGTTGCAAGAGAACTGATAGGACAAATTCCGTCGTCTCCTGCATCGGCGGACAGCGTCCGCACTCAGAAAAGTGATCAAGAATCGGAGATCCAGGGGCCCATCACGTACGAGGCTCAGGATTTCGATATCCTCGTGAAAGAACAGAAGATGATACTTCTGGGCAGGGCCAAAGTAACGTATCTGGACATGACGCTGACTGCAGCCAAGATCACGGTAGATTGGGAAAAAGACCTGATGACGGCGGAAGGTGTTTGGGATACAGTCTGGGTGAAAGAAGTCAGCGATGACGGGGATTCCGTTCAAACAGTCCGGTACATGGGCGCGCCGCAGTTTTCTGAATCGGGGGATGTGCTCACCGGAGAAGTCATGGTGTATAATTTCAGGACCCGAAAGGGGCGCGTCCTCAGAGGAAGAACGGCCTACGAGGACGGATTCTACACGGGAAACACTCTTAAGATCGTCAAACCCAATTCCCTGAATGTGGCCGATGCCACGTATACCTCGTGCGATAAAGAAGAGCCCCATTTTCATTTTTGGTCCCAGAAGATGAAAATCGATGTGGACGAGAAACTCATAGCCAAACCCTTGGTTATGTACGTGGGCAAGATCCCGGTTCTGGCTTTGCCGTTCGCTTACTTTCCCATTCGCAAGGGCCGGCATTCAGGCGTCCTGATTCCCCGTTATGGAGAGAGTACGCTGGAGGGGCGTTATCTGCGGGGGCTTGGATACTACTGGGCGGCAAGCGACTACTGGGATGTGAAAGGGACGGTGGACTACTACGAGAACAGTGGATTCCTGTTCCGGGGCGACCTCCGGTATAACCTGCGGTACCGTCTTCAAGGGGCGATCTCGGGCTCTTGGACCCGTAAGGATTTTGAGGTCTACGGCACCAAAGAACGGCGCTGGGACCTGGCCATCCGTCATTCTCAGACCATCTCGCCAACGATGAGCCTGGCTGTCAGCGGCCAGTTCGTGAGTTCCGGCAATTTTTACAGGGATGTCAGTGCCAACTTGGAGCAGAGGCTCCAGCAGGAAATTCGTTCCAACGCCAAATTGACGAAAAAATGGGGGACGACAGGAAAAGCGGAGATCACCTTAAACCAGACACGTTACTTGAAAACAGATCAGATCAGCGAGCTTCTTCCCCAGGTGACCATCAGCAACCGTGTGGCCAGTCTTATACCCAAGCCCGAGGCCAGGCGAGGACAGGAGCAGGAACGCCGCTGGTACCATGATATCACGATACCTTATGATTTCAATATCCTGATGAAACGGAGCCGGCAAAAATCGGCAGATGGCGTGGTGGCGAAAAAAGACGGCATCGGTATGGATCACTCGCTGGGTATGTATGTGTCCCCCACGTTATTCGGATGGTTGAGGCTTCAGCCGAAGATTAGTGTCGAAGCCTGGTGGCTCGACCGACGGAAGGAGTATTACGTCGATCCTGAGACGAACGCCATCCAAAGCCGGGATAAAAAAGGATTCTTCATGCACCAGACCTTTAATACGTCGGTGTCGGCAAATACCAAGATTTATGGGCTCTTCCAGCCCAAGTTTCTCAAGAATGTCATGATTCGGCACGTGGCTTCACCGAATATCAGTTTCTCGTGGAGGCCGGATTTTTCTGAGGACAAGTACGGTTACTACCAGACCGTTGTCGACACACAGGGTGTCGAGTACCGGAGGGATCGCTATTCCGGCGGTCTGTTCGGTTCCACACCCACGGGAGAGAGCCAATCGATGCGATTCGGGCTGGACAACGTGTTTCAGATGAAGGTCGGCGATGGAGAGAAGGAGAAGAAAATCGACCTCTTCATGTTGAATTTTTCCTCGGCGTACAACTGGAAGGCCGAACAGTACCGTCTCAGCGATCTCCGGTCTACGCTGCGGGCCAATCCGTCGCGGAATATCAGTCTGGATGTCTCCGCAACGCATTCTTTCTACCAGACCGATGAAAACGGGAATCGAGTCAACCGGCTGTACATGGATGAGATCCGCATTAAAGACTGGAAAACGATCTTCACAAAGCGCTGGGTCAGAATGACGAATTTCAGCGTCAACCTGAACCTTCGACTCCAAGGAAGGGCAAGAAGCGGGATGGGGAGTGATGCGGGTATGGAGGGTGGCCAGGAGGGGTTGCAGACCGGCATGGAAGGCCTGGAAAACCTCTCGGGAGACCGTTTGACGTACGATGAAACCGTTTCCGGGTTTGATATTCCCTGGAATTTAACCACCAGACTGTCCTACACCATCAACCGGTATAATCCCTTGAATCCGTCCAAGAAATTCTGGATGGATATCAATTTTGATTTCAACCTGACGAAGAACTGGAAGATATCGTACAAATCCCAGTGGGACTTCATCGAGAAAGAACCGGTAAGGCAGGATTTTATATTCAAACGGGACCTACATTGCTGGGAAGCCATGATCGCCTGGACACCCACGGGCTATAACAAACGGTTTTATTTCCGAATCAATGTGAAAGCACCCATGCTACGAGAGCTTAAATTCGAAAAGGGTGCCGGCAGAAGAGGATTTACCAGCACGCCGTTTGAGGGTTATTTTTAACGACGAAAACAGATATCACGGGGAGAAGAGAAATTTTATCGGAACAGAAGAAAGAGAAACCTATGAAGAAAAAGAAAAAAATCAGAGTCGCTTTGCTGTTCGGGGGGCGTTCCACAGAACATGAGGTTTCTCTGGAATCGGCCGTCGGCATACTCCAGAATATCGACAAATCAAAGTATGAGGTGCTCCCCATCAAGATCACCCGCCAGGGGCGATGGCAGCTTCTGCCGGATGTGGATTCCCTGGATTCAGCATCGCGCTTGGATAAGATCGAAGGTGTCCTGGTCGTTTTGGGCGATCCTCTGGTAAAGGGACTGTTCCGGCTCGGTGGAAATGACGGCCCATCCTCGGCTCCACCCAAGGATGAAATAACCGTCGATGTTATTTTCCCCATCCTTCATGGGACGTTCGGGGAAGACGGTACACTCCAGGGACTCGTCAGCATGGCCGACCTCCCCTGCGTGGGTGCCGGCGTACTGGCCTCCGCCCTGGGTATGGACAAGATCATGACCAAGCAGATGTACTTCCAGAACGATCTTCCGGGTGTCGATTTTATCTGGTTTCTGCGAAAAGACTGGAAGGCCACCCGTGAGGTCATTAAAAAAGGCGTGAGTGAGGAGATCGGGTTTCCCTGTTTCATCAAACCGGCCAATTCGGGGTCCAGTGTGGGCGTCTACAAAGTCCATGATGAGCAGGAATTCGATACGTACATGGATCGTGCTGTCGAGTACGACCGTAAGATTCTCGTGGAAAAGGCGGTGGATGCCCGGGAGCTGGAATGCGCCGTGCTGGGAAACGACGATCCCAAAGCGTCGGTGGTGGGAGAGATCATCCCGGCCAACGAATTCTACGATTACGAGGCCAAGTATCAATCCGAACAAAGCAGGACTCTCATTCCGGCCGACATTCCCGGTGAGGTCTCTGAAACAGTCCGCAAACTGGCCGTGAAAGCATTTAAGGCTATCGACTGTGCGGGCATGGGACGGGTGGATTTTCTCCTGGAGCGGGGCACGAACAGGATTTATATCAACGAGATCAACACGATTCCAGGATTCACACCCATCAGCATGTATGCCAAGCTGTGGGAAGCCAGCGGGATTTCGTATCCAGAGCTCATCGATCGTTTGATTGAACTGGCCATCGAACGGCATGAGGATCTCAGTCGTACGAAGTTTCTGAGAACGTGAATCGGTCGCCGGCCCTCCAGAAAGGAGTCTTTCCGTACTCAGCGTGATCATCATACTAATCGATACGGAAACATCGAATTGATGTATGAAATGCATATCGGCCTGGAAGTCCATGCCCAGCTTTTGACGGATTCCAAGATGTTCTGCGGGTGCAGCACGCGGTTTGGCACCCAGCCCAACATCCAAACGTGCCCCGTGTGTCTGGGGATGCCGGGAGTCTTACCTGTGGTCAACCAAAAGGCCGTCGAACATGCGGTAACCGCAGCCCTGGCTCTGCATAGCGAGGTTCACGAAAGGTCTGTGTTCGCCAGGAAGAATTATTTTTATCCCGATTTGCCCAAGGGGTATCAGATTTCCCAGTACGAGGAACCGCTGGCTGAGGGCGGCTGGATCGAGATCGATACGGAAGAAGGCGTGCGCAGGATCGGTATCCGGCGCATCCACCTGGAAGAGGACGCCGGCAAATCGGTACACGACGAAGCGTATGTATCCGAAAATGCGAGTCTGGTGGATTTTAACCGTTGCGGCGTTCCCCTCGTGGAGATCGTGAGCGAGCCCGATATGCGGTCGCCGGAAGAGGCAAAGCGTTTTCTGACGACACTCCGCCATACGGTGCGATGGCTGGGCATTTGTGACGGCAATATGGAGGAGGGTAGTCTGCGCTGCGATGCCAACATCTCTGTTCGTTCCCCGACGGACGAAGGACTCGGCATGAAGACCGAAGTGAAGAACATGAATTCTTTTCGGGGTGTGGAACGGGCGCTGGCCTATGAAGCCCAGCGACACATCCGTGTGCTGGACAGCGGCAAACAAGTAGAGCATGAAACA
>Ga0180438_10002550_pt1 | contig 29440 bp, 21 predicted proteins | sample SS_ome_12_FD_132455 | JGI IMG/M metagenome (GOLD analysis project Ga0180438, IMG submission 132455) | Hypersaline lake sediment archaeal communities from the Salton Sea, California, USA - SS_3_D_2 metaG | ecosystem: Environmental > Aquatic > Non-marine Saline and Alkaline > Hypersaline >...
AAACATCATCCCTGTTTATAAAGTTGTGGACACATGTGCCGCCGAGTTCCAGTCCGAGACATCGTACCTGTACGGAACGTACGAGGAAGAAAACCAAGCTCGGCTGAGTCGCAATCCTAATGTCAGCATCCTGGGCAGCGGGCCCAATCGCATCGGCCAGGGCATCGAATTCGACTACTGCTGCGTGCATGCCGTGATGGCACTGCGGGAAGAAGGGTACGAAGCCATCATGATCAACAACAATCCAGAAACGGTCTCTACGGATTACGATACGGCCGATAAGCTCTACTTCGAACCCCTCACCCTGGAGGATGTACTCCACATCGTCGATTTTGAAAAACCCGAAGGTGTGATCGTTCAGTTCGGTGGCCAGACGCCGTTAAAGCTGGCCAAGGGGCTAGAGAAGGCAGGCGTCCCGATACTGGGCACGTCTCCTGAATCCATCGACCTGGCCGAGGACCGAAAGCGGTTCGGTCAACTCATCAAGGATTCAGGCATACGGCAGCCCGAGTGGGGTACAGCCTTTACGTTCCAGGAGGCCAAGCAGATCGCCGGAAAGATCGGGTATCCCGTCCTGGTCAGGCCCTCCTACGTACTGGGAGGCCGGGGCATGGAGATCGTGTACGATGAGGTTTCTCTGGAAACATACATACAAGAGGCGGCATCCGTGTCACCCGATCACCCCGTGCTGGTGGATAAGTTCCTGGAGGATGCCTTTGAATTCGATGTGGATGCGGTATGCGACGGACAGCAAACCTTAATTTGCGGACTGATGCAACACATCGAGGAAGCGGGTATCCATTCCGGCGACAGCTCCTGCGTACTACCGGCCTATATGCTTTCTGATGAAGACCGCAAGCTCATTTGCGACCAGACAAAAATGCTGGCCGACATGCTGGACGTCCGGGGACTTATCAACGTTCAATTTGCTCTTCGGGACGGGCACATCTACGTGCTCGAAGTCAATCCCCGGGCAAGCCGTACGGTACCCTTTGTCAGCAAGGCGACGGGCATTCCCTGGGCCAAAGTTGCGGCTAGAGTGATGGTCGGCAGAACGCTGGAGCAAATGGGCATTATGGAGCGTGTTGACGGGGAGATGATTGCCGTGAAGACACCGGTTTTCCCGTTCATGAAATTTCCCAACGTCCAGACATACCTGGGTCCTGAAATGCGCTCCACGGGTGAGGTGATGGGTCTGGATACCACGTTCGGCGGGGCCTTTGCCAAAGCTCAATTTGCCGCCGGGCATGGTCTGCCAAAGCGGGGGAATGCGTTTATCAGCGTGAACGACAATGACAAAACGGCCGTTGTCGCCGTGGCCAGACAATTATTCGAACTCGGTTTCGGCATCCTGGCGACCCAGGGGACGTACCGGGCCCTGCGCAGGGCTGGTATTCCGGCCAAACCTGTTCTCAAGGTTGTCGAAGGTCGGCCCAATGCTTTGGATATGATGATAAACGGCGACATTCAAATGGTGATCAACACGCCCTTAGGCAAGGTGGCCCGGAGCGACGAGTACAGCATTGGCCGGGTGGCCATGGCGCGCGATGTACCCTGTTTAACGACACTTTCGGCCGCGTGGGCTGCGGTTCAAGCCATCCGCACGCTCCAGGCGAGACCCCTGGATGTGTGTGCTTTGCAGGACCTGGACGTGCACAACGGACGTTGATGCTTCCCCTTGTGAGTTCATCTCATGATTCGTATCATCCGATCCCTAGAACACGTGAAAACACGGGATCATCCGATTTTACAGAATTTGATCTCAGCCCTAGATACGATGAACATCAGGAGTCGTCTTGAATCAATCGATATCCGATTGCTAGGCCCTATCGATTTTTTCGGGAATCTAAATCACCAGCTATCGTCCGATTTTCCTCGGTTTTCACCCAATTGAATGGGGTTTTCAAAGAAACAATAGTTATTTAGGATGAACCATTTATCTCCTTGATTTTAAACATGAAAATCATTAATATCCCATTCAGTTGATCCATTTTATACAAGCCGAGACGTGTCGTTGAATTACCACGCCCGAATCGTGATATCCACGGTAAAAGGATCCAAACTAGAAGTAGAACAAAACAGTTTATAGTCCTCCGTGAATATTTTGGGAGACTTTTGGTTTGTTTAATCGGAGTAAGAATTGCTTTTAAGAGTCCGGTTTGTACTTATCCAACGTTTGAAAACAGGAGGTAAAAGATGATTGTCGTCCTTTTAGCCGTCATCGTCGTCGTTGTTCTGATACCAGTGATGATGTACAACAGCCTGATCAACAAGAAAAATCAGGTGGCCAACGTGTTTGCCAGTATCGATGCCCTTCTGAAGAAGCGTTTCGACCTCGTACCCAACCTGGTGGAGACCGTCAAAACATACATGAAACACGAAAAATCGTTGTTGACCAAAGTCACCGAGATGCGTGCAAAGGCGGTTTCGGGCCGGCTTTCCGACGATGATCGGATTCAACTCGATAATCAACTCACCAAGGCCTTGGGTGGGATTATGGTGGCTGTAGAAAACTATCCCGACCTAAAAGCAAACCAAAACTTCCTCCAGCTTCAAGCCTCCTTGAACGAGATCGAAGAGCAGATATCGGCTGCGCGGCGTGCGTACAACGCCACGGTCACGACCTACAACAATGCCATCGAGATGTTTCCCACGAACATCATGGCCTCGATGATGAATTACAAGTTGAAAAACCTGTTCGAGATCCCCGAGGAGGAAAGGAAGAACGTCGATGTCGGGAACATATTCAAGAGTCGTTGAGAATTCGCTGAAAATGTCATAAATAAGGAACCATCCGACATCGAAGGAGTGGGGAGGTCGTATGAAGTCGTTGAACGATTTGAGAGAATTTTATCTGAAAACCCTCCGGCCAGACCTGAAAATCCTGGATGACAGGCGTAAGAAAATTGTCAGAAAGCTGCTCTTGATCGGGGTGCCGACGTTCATCGTCGTGGGGCTCTGTCTTCTGGTGATACTCGCCAATGAACTCGAAATCAATGTCGTATTCGTTCCTTTTTTTCTGGGCATAGCTGTTATGGCGATCGCTTATCACTTCCTAACGAAGAAATTTATCGCCGATTTCAAGAGCAGCATCATTCAGCGGATCGTCCGGTTTGTCGATGAGAATCTTCGGTATCTTTCGAGTGCATGTGTTTCCGAGTCGGAATTTAAAGCGTCGAGGATATTCCGTCATCGCATCGACAGGTACCGGGGAGACGATCTGGTTCAAGGAAGGATCGGTAAGACCGATGTGAAATTCTCCGAAGTACATGCCGAATACAAGACGGAAACCCGGGACAGCAAGGGCAATCGGCGTACGCAATGGCATACGATTTTCAAGGGATTGTTCTATATTGCGGACTTCAACAAGCATATCCGGGGCGAGATCGTCATCCTGCCCGATACGGCCGAGCGTCTGTTTGACGGCTGGGTAGGAAGCTGCAGTCGTTGAACAAACCACGGGGACAACTGATCAGTCTGGAAGACCCGGAATTTGAGAAAGCGTTTGCCGTATACGGGGATGATCAGATTCAGTCTCGATATATTCTCTCGACGAGCCTTATGAAACGCATCATGGAATTTAAGAAGAAGACGCGGAGAGATATCTATTTGTCCTTCCTGGGATCGTCGGTCTACATCGCCGTTTCTTTCGCGAAGGATCTTTTTGAGCCGCGCATATTCAAGACGCTGCTGGATTTTGAGGTCGTGCAGGAATACTTCGAGGATCTGACACTGGCCTACGGCATCGTCGAAGACCTGAACTTAAACACACGAATCTGGAGTAAGCAATAACAGAAGGATCAATCAGATGATGAGACACATGTTTCGAAATCATAGCGCCGCGTCCATATGTTGTCTGGGCGTTTTGTTGCTCATTTTCTGCAGCCGGACAATCCAGCAAGGGCACCAGGAAGGCTCGGCGGATGTCGGGATAGCTCAGGAGTCGTTCCGTGTGGAATTCGGCGAGCAGGGTGGTATCACGGGCGAGTATGCGGGCTATACCATCGGCGAGACAGGAACCGTTCACCGTGTCCAGCGCATGCCGGGTAAGGACGAGACGCTGACGCCTTCCGGGGCCTTGACTCGTGATGATGTGGTGTCCCTGATGAGTATTGTGGAGACTATCGGCTTTTTCCAAATCGACTATTCCCAGACCGGAAACATGGTCTACTCGATCACAGTTCGTAAAGGAGGAGACGATCATACCGTCTCCTGGCCGATGGGCGATAAAAACGCGCCCGAAGACCTGACCATATTACGTCAGTACCTGACTACGTTGATCAAGAAAGCTCGATAACGGCATTCGTAACATTGCCGGAGTCCATCGTACGACAATTTTTAAAAAGGGAGGATTATCATGAAAAGGATTGTGACTATACTAATTGCTACCGCTTTGTTTATCCATCCCTTTGCTGTCAGAGGTCAGTACAGCACAAAATTCAAGAATGTCCGAAGAGCACCGCACTCAGAGAAGTCTCAGGCACAGCCGGTTCAGAAATCCGATTTGCAAGGGCTTTGCAACAACCTGAGTCGATGGCTGGATGGACAGGATAGACACAAAGCCAATCCGACAAAGGCCGGGGAGCGTATTTTAACGGTTCAACAGATATCGGCTGGACTGTCGATGGGAACAGCTCAGGTTTGGCGAGATGAAAAAACCGGTTTGCCCATTTTTGTCAACTGTCGGTGGCCCGAAGTGATTGACAACACTCTGAGTAAGGCGTCTGCCGAAGAGAAAGCATTCTGTTTCCTGAGGGAGAAGAAAGAGCTGATCCAGCTCCAGGCGCCAGATGAAGAATTCAAGGTTCACCGAGTCGTTCGAGATCCGCTGGGAGAGACACATCTCCGGCTTCAGCAAATCTACCAGGGTCTGGACGTTTGGGGCAAAGAGATCGTCGTTCACGTCGGGAGTGACGGCTTGATTCGAGGATTCAACGGACGGTATGCCCCGACGCCTTCGACGCTCGTCGATCTGGAAGAAAGAATAGCAACCGACGATGCGATCAGTCGTGTCAAGTTGGATTTGAATATCCAGGCCGCCGACATCGATCTGTGCGAGAAGAAAATATACATCCGTGAATCGGGTGAACCCGTGCTGGTTTGGCACGTGATCGTACGATTCGCTTTTCAGCGATGGTATTACTTCATCGATGCGAAAACGGGCGACGTGGTTCATTGCATCGACTACACGATGACCGATGGGCCGACCACAGGGACGGGCGTTGACCTGGCCGGCCAGACACAGACGGTCCAGCTTTACCAGGTGGGGGCTGAGTACTATCTGGTAGACTGCTCCAAACCGATGTTTAGTGATGCCCAGTCCCAGATACCGGACATCGTAGCCGGGGGCATCATGGTCGTCGACATCCGGAACCAGGAACTCCAGCAGGATGCCCTGCTCTATTATATCAAGTCGATGGATCGGAACAGTGGTTGGGCAGCCAATGCGGTGAGTATGGAAGTCAACGTGAGCCGCGTTTACGATTACTACCGGAATGTCCATAACCGGAATTCCATCGATAATCAGGGGATGACGATTTATTCTGTCATCAATCTGGGCCAAAGCTACAACAACGCCTTCTGGAACGGGTATTTCCTGTGTTTCGGAAACGGCGACGGGAACCGATTCAGCGACATTGCCGGAGCGTTCGATGTCATCGGCCATGAGTACACGCATGGCGTGACGCAGCATACGTCGAATCTGATCTATGAGAATCAGTCCGGGGCGCTGAACGAGGCTATGTCGGATATTTTTGGTGCCCTTTCCGAGTGGTATCATGAAGGAGCAAACGGGGACTGGCTGATAGGCGAGGATGTGTACACGCCCGGCAACCCCGGAGATGCTTTGAGAGACATGGAATTTCCATCGGGCCCACGAGTCGATAACCCACTTCCCGCCACGATGTCCGAATTCCGGTATTTGCCTAACACACAGGAGGGCGACTGGGGAGGCGTGCATGTCAACTGCAGTATCGTGTCCCGTGCAGCTGTACTCATCGCCCAGAATGCCGATGCGAATCCCAGCACCGGCAGGCAGAAGATGGGCGCTATATTTTATCGTGCTCAGACCGTGTACTTGACCCAGAGCTCCCAGTTCATCGATGCACGGCTGGCCTGTGTCAAGGCAGCTCAGGATCTCTACGGAACGGGGAGCACGGAGGAACAAGCCGTGAAGAATGCCTTCGATACGGTGGAAATCTTCGACGGGACAGGCACGCAACCTCCACCGGATTACCCGTCTGTGGAGGGAAACGACTATATCATCGTCAGGGGCACGGGTGACGGCGCACTCTACCGCTACAATCCCGCCGCCGCTGTGATCGAGCCGCTGACGTGGACCACGGTTACCAGCCGGCCTTCCGTTACCGACGACGGTTCTACCATTCTCTTTGTGGACGGTGGTTATGACATGGTCGGTATCAACTCCGATGGAACCGGAGAAACGAATCTGACCAGAAATACGATATTTGAAGGATTGATGAACAGTGTTTCGGTCTCACCCAACGACCGATACGTGGCCTTTACGTTGAGCCCTTTTCTTGAAGATGCCACGATATACTTCTTGGATCTTGTTCAAGAAACCGGTTTTGAGTATCCGTTGTACAGTCCCATCACGCAGACCTCAGTCGAACCGGTGTACGATGTGTTGTTTGCCGATGCCATGGACTGGGACCTCGGAAATACGAATCTGCTGTATGACTGTTATCATGAGAGTTCCACGGGCACCGGCATTCCCATAGCCTACTGGTCTATCAACCAGATGCGTATATCCGACGGCACGATATACAATGTCTTTCCGTACCAGCCGCAGGGCGTCAGCGTGGGGAACCCGGTTTTTACGTCCAACAACGATCACATTATTGCCTACGACTATATAGATGCGTTGAATAATACGGCGATTTTTGCCGTGAACCTGGAGACGGGCGACGAAGGTATTATCATGGCGGATAATTATGGGCAAATTGGATATCCGACATACAATCCCCAGGATAATACGGTGGCCTTCCATTCTATCGCTACTGATGGATTTTTTACGTTTGACTGCGTCGGTTACCGAACAGTTAGTCCGGATAAGATCAGTGGAGTAGGAGAACCTTGGGTTGTATTGACGAACGTCACGTTTCCTGTCTGGTTTGCCTTGGGTAACCGGACCGATGTAGAGGAAGGGGGCCCGGCCGTACCTCAGACCCTCGCCTTGGGTAATAACTACCCCAATCCGTTCAACCCGGTCACCACCATCCCGTTTCAAATTCCAAGAGAATCTGTGGTACGCCTGGCTGTTTATAACATGCTGGGCGAGCAGGTCGCCGTTCTCATCGACGAGACGGTGGCCCCGGGATCGTACCGTTTGAGGTGGGAAGCTGTGGATGGAGCGGGCCGCCAAGTTCCGTCGGGTGTCTACGTGTATCGGCTGGACGTCGGCGAAAGGCAGATTTCCCGTAAAATGATCCTGATGCGATGAGTGTATTTTAAGTGATTCTGACATAAGGGCTGCGGCGAGTTCTTCCTGGAGGAGACCTTGTTGACAGCCCTTTTCATTCATATTCACGATGGTTTTGATCATTGCACTGAGCGAGATGTCTCGTGTTTCGATGATCTATTCATATTAATTATTGGATGTCTTCCCTTGTCTTTCATCCTGAAAATGCTTACCTTATCCGCATACAAAGACAAGAGAGTGTCGTACCGTTTAATCGTATGTAATTCAGTACACTAACCAGGAGGAGACAGCGTATGTCCCAAGCCAGTGAATCGAAGACGTTTTTTCATCCGACGACAAAGCTGTACCGATTTACCATACTTTTATTCGCCAGCCTGCTCACGTTCGGGAGCTATTTTGCTTACGATATCATCGGTGCCGTGGCTCCCAGTCTTGTCGAGGATATGGGGGCTCAACGCGGTACGGTCGGCATGATGTACACGATGTACAGCATCGCGGCCATCCTGTCGGTTCTCATCGGTGGTTTTCTCATCGATCGTCTGGGTACCCGAAAGGCAAGTATGCTTTTCTCCGTTCTTGTTATTCTTGGGGCCGGCATCGTGGCGTTTGCCGATAACCTGCCCATGCTTTTTGTCGGACGTTTTGTGTTCGGGGCAGGTTCAGAACCCTTGGTCGTGGCCCAGAGCGCCATCCTTGCCCGATGGTTCAAGGGAAAGGAACTGGCGCTTTCGTTCGGTATTGCATTGACGGTCAGTCGCCTCGGCACGATGTTCAGTTTTAACACCGGTGAGCTGATTGCCAGTGTGTACGGGGGGTACAAGTACGCCCTGATCGCTGCCGTATTGTTCTGTGCTGTCTCTCTACTGGCGAATGTCGTTTATATCATCATGGACAAGCGCGGCGAAAAGGCCCTGACCCTGGAAGATGGGGAAGCCGAAGAAAAGATCGTATTCAGCGACATCAAACATTTTAAGCCGAGCTTTTGGTATGTGACGATGCTCTGCGTGACGTTTTATTCCGCTATTTTCCCGTTCACGGCGCTTTCCACGGACTTCTTTGTTGATAAGTGGGGCATTGCCCGTGTGGCCGAGGTATCCGGTGGTTTTTTCTACCAGATATTCAATAATTTCCTTCACATGTTCAGCACGGCAGGAGGCATTACATCCATCGTCATCTTTGCGTCCATGGTATTTGCACCCTTTGCCGGACATCTTGTCGATAAAATCGGACGAAGGGCCTCGTTGATGATCCTGGGTTCGTTGATTCTCATCCCCAGCCATCTCATCCTGGGAGTCACAAAAATATATCCTGCCTATCCCATGATTCCGCTGGGCATTGCCTTTGTCCTCGTACCGGCGGCCTTGTGGCCATCCATACCTTTGGTCGTATCCAAGGCGCGTGTGGGAACGGCGTTTGGACTGATGACGATGATCCAAAATATCGGACTGGGAGCATTCCCGCTGCTCAACGGGCTGCTCCGAGATCAGACACAATCGTATACAGCCAGCATGGTCATGTTCGCTTCTCTGGGCGTGTTCGGGCTCGTTTTTTCATTTCTATTACGAAGGGCCGATGCCAAAGCAGGAGGCGTTCTGGAACGGCCATAGTACTCCGATAGGAATCCGTTTTGGGAGAATCGCCTATGCAAAAGTCAGGCGTAGTATTGATTCTCTTCGTTCTTCCTTTCCTCGTTTGTCGCGAGCGTTCCGCCGTCGTCGTTCACGAGAAGGTAGACGCTCAGCTCCGGGCTCGAATAGCCGAAGATGGAACGGAGGAGATTTCGTTTTTTATCGAGTGCAACCGGCCGATATCGGACGAGTTGAGGGTGAAAATCGAAAATATCGGTATAGTACTGGAATCACTGGCGGAGAACTTGGCCACCGGGCGAGGCAAGCCGAGGCAGATAGCACTCCTGGCAGAACAGGATTTTATCATCCGATTACAGGCGGCCAAGAAGGTGAAACTGTTGGATCAAAAATCAGAAAGGTGAACGATGAGACCGACTATTGGGCGAATGATTATTCTCTGTTTACTGAGCTCCTCTGCTGTAGCTTCTCTGGGTAATGATGTCAATGGTAAGATAGGTGCTCGCCTTCGAATGCTCCTCCATCGTACCGATTCAGAAGCAATCACACTTCGAAAGGCATTGGGGATGTGCATGGACGATGACCAGTGGGTGAAGGTATTCGTCGAGGGTGAATCTGCCGAGTCCGAGGTTCTCAGTGCCGGCGGCAGAGTCGATGCCGTTGTCGGTGAGGTTCTGACAGCAAAGCTTCCCTTGCATATAATACGATCCCTGGCGCGATCTGAAAAAATCAGGAAGATACGCATGGCCAGTCCGGTCCGGCTGCTCAACGATCTGGCCGCGTCGACTGTCGGAGCCGACCGCGTGCATGTCGGACAGTCGCCCTTGATTCAGCCGTATGAAGGCGAGGGTGTGATCGTCGGAATCATCGATTCGGGAATTGACCTGGATCACGAAGATTTTCAAGACGCCGATGGCACGACGCGCATCCTCTGGCTTTGGGATCAGAACGAATCTGGGGGCAATCCGCCGGCTGGTTTTAACGATGGTACCGAATGGACCAAAGTCCAGATCGATGCCGGTCAGTGCACACATCGGGATACAGAAGGCCACGGTACCCATGTGGCCGGCACGGCAGCGGGTAATGGACAGGCTTTGGGGAACTATGCGGGTGTGGCACCGGAAGCAGATTTAATCATCGTGGCTGTGGATAAAACAACCACAGGCATCGTGAACGGAACCGATTATATTTTTCAGAAAGCAGAATCCCTGGGGAGACCGTGTGTGATCAACGCCAGCCTGGGAGGGCACAACGGGCCCCACGATGGCACGGGCCTGGAATCACGCATGCTGAGCCAGCTTGTCGTAGCGACATCCGGCAGGGCCTTTTGCGCGGCAGCCGGAAACGAAGGAGATGATTTCATCCATCTGACGTATCCTGTGAATTCGGATTCTCTTTGGTCATATTATCATGCAGGTCCTGATGGAATCGTCATCCTTTACGTACGAATACCCAACGTATATTTGAATACGGTTCGATTCAGTGTGGGGGTAGACGCCAGTACGTACAATCCCATGACTGAGACGGGAGGACCCCAGAGCTATCTGGGAAGAATTCCCTGGTATACGGCCCAGGATGTGATCAATGAAGGATGGGGTGTGTATAAGACCGCGGAATTCGGCGGTCAGGAGAGGGGGCGTATTTCCCTGGAAGCAGAAACGGTATCTGATTCCGTCACGGCACTTTACGTCATCATCGAAGAAGACGATGGCATGGCCTGGGACGATGAGAACGAACAAGTTCAGAACCTGGACCTGTGGCGGTTCATGGCGTGGAGTGGGAATCCCAGAATTCATGTGTGGGTGGCGGACATCGGTTATCCGTATATATATAGTGTGGGCGATGTCCGATATCAGGCACCTGATAACGACTTTTCCGTCGGCATGCCGGCGGACGGGAGGAATGTGATCGCTGTCGGGGCTTCTGTCAACCGGAATCGATGGACGAATCAGGGCGGTACAACGGTGGGTTACAACGAAGTGGTGGGACAGATTGCCCCATTTTCCAGTCATGGGCCTACGGCCGATGGACGTCTGGCACCCCAGATCGTGGCACCCGGTATGGGGATCGCATCCTGTCTGTCCTCGGATATTCCTGGCCAGGAGATTGAACCGGAGCGCGTTCTTCCGGGTGGACGACATATCGTGTGGGAAGGAACCAGTATGTCGACTCCTGTGGTCACCGGATGTGTGGCATTGTACTTCCAGCAGAATCCGAATGCCGATTATCAGCAGATTCTTCAGGCCATCACGGGTACGGCAGGACAAGACGTTTTTACAGGAGCCTCGCTTCCCGACAATACGTGGGGCTATGGGAAGATAAACGTCTTCGATATGATGACCGTCACGGGCATCGAAACACCCTCCGCAGTACCCGTGGATTTTGTCCTGGAACAGAATGTTCCCAATCCCTTCAATCCCAGGACGACGATCCGATATCACCTGCGGGAGAATGGACATGTGCGTCTCGCTGTATTCGATCTCAAGGGGTGCGAAAAAGGCATTTTGGTCGATGAATACCGAACGGCTGGGGAGTATTCAGCCATCATCGATGGCACAGGTTGGGCCAGCGGTGTCTATGTTTGCCGGTTGGAGACGAAGCATCATTCAGCATCGCGCAAGATCATACTCATGAAATGACGATGCACAAAGGATACAGAAGATTCGAACGATGCTTTTTCGGAATCGATCATACAGGTCAGGGAGGTTTTATCGAATGAGAACCTTGATTGCGACGGTACTTTACGTTTTTTGTCTCGTCCTTGCCACTACCGGACATACCGTGGATATGGATTTTATCTGGGCGAATCATTACGGTGGTTTGGAATTCGACTATGCCGGCTGCATTGCCACAGATGATGACGGGAACTCGTATGTTGCAGGTACTTTTGAATCGACAGCCTACTTCGGTCCCCACACCCTGGTGAGCCAGGGCGTCACGGATATCTATATCATCAAGGTGGATTGTTTGGGTCAAGTGATCTGGGCGAAGCGGGCCGGGGGACCGATGGGGGATTCGGTGGCCGGAATTGTACTGGATTATTCGGGTCACTTCTATATCACGGGTCGATTTTTGGATGAAGCCCATTTTGATACCACTCGATTGGTGAGTTACGGAGGATACGATGTGTTCATCGCGAAGTGCGACACGTCGGGAAATGTGGTATGGGCCCAGAATGCGGGAGGACCGGATTGGGATGGTGCCGGGGACATCACTGTGGATGATCATGGTCAACCGATCATTACCGGATACTTTGGCGATACGGGGAGCTTCGATTCCACACCGGTGGTTAGTGATGGCACCCATGACATTTATGTTGCCAAGTACGATGCCTCGGGCGCTGTGATCTGGGTACAGCGAGCCGGAGGTACTGATTTTGATTATGGATATGGTGTTGCCGTAGACGGTTCCGATTGTGTCATCGTCACGGGTGAGTTTCGTGGTCATGCGTCTTTCGGGGGAACCACTCTATACGCGAATTCCGATGAGATATTCATCGCGAAGGTCGATGATTCGGGTCGTTTTTTATGGGCCCGGCAGGCTGGCGGGCCGTACGAGGATTCGGGATTCGCTGTGGCCGTTGATCATCAGGGGAACAGTTATGTCACGGGATGTTTTGTAGGCACGGCCGACTTTGATTCGATCACACTGCAAAGCGAAGGCGATGAAGATATCTTTGTTGCTAAGTACGACGCCTCCGGGAATATCCTGTGGGCCCGTCGTGCCGGGGGAAGTTCCATCGATGTGGGATCGGATATCATCATCGACGGTACCGACGGATGTATCGTCACGGGTTTTTATGCGTGGAGTGGTCAATTCGGCACGATTCCCATGACGAGTTATGGCAGGGAGGACAGCTTTGTAGCCAAGTATGATATGGCGGGGAACGCAGTATGGGTGAAGGGTTCAGGTGGAATCAGCGAGGACAGAGGAACCGGTGTGTCTATGGATGGAGAGGGATATATCTATCTTACGGGTTGGTTCGAGCGTGACAATACGTTCGATGCGATCTCCATTACGAGTACGGGTCACAGGGACTTGTTTGTCGCCAAGTTGATGAATACCACACGCGTCGACGACGTGAAAGAAACAGCCATGCGTCCCGAACCGTTCTTTCTGTTCGATACCGCCCCCAATCCTTTCAACGAACAGACCACGATTTCATACTGGCTCCGCGAAGCCGCGAACGTTCGAATGACGTTTTTTAACATGCAGGGTCGAACCGTCGATACGATGGAGAACAAAATGGCAGAACCCGGACTACATCAAGTGACATGGAATGCGCATCATCTGGAGTCGGGGCTCTATTTCTATCGAATAACCGCCGGGCCGTATTCAGATGTCGGAAAATGCATGCTGATCAAATGAGGATTCAAGAACGTTAACAGAGGAGGCTGCAGGGAAGAAGTGTCGTCTTCTATCGGATAAACAAGCTCGGATGGATTGGTATTGCCAGCATCACGCTTCGAATCGTTCAACGCTAGGTTGTATAACCGGATATACCCTTTTCGAGGAACACACGAGAGGATATATGTATGAGTACGAATACTACAAACTCGGATAATAATAAACGAATGAACAAGAACGAAGAATCGTTAAGTTTTAAGGCCATCATTCAACAGCGAGATCCCGAAGCAACATTCATCTTATTCACAGTGCCTATCATTTTAACCGTCTGGGTTTACTATGGGAAACAGGCTGATTTCGACCAGCTTTTCAGGGGATTTCAGGGCCGGTGGAACCAAGATTTTTACAGTACGATATACGAGTACTTGACAGCGTTCCTGTTGATGTTCTGGGTCCCTTTTTTTATCGTAAAGATGATTTTTAAGAGGGGATTGAGAGAATTTGGGGTTCGTTTGGGGGATACACGGTACGGCTTTCGATTCGTGCTTATCGCATTGCCGTTTTTACTCTGGGCCGCGTATGTGGGTTCGTCGGGATCGGCCATGCAGGCCGAGTATCCCCTGGCAAAAAGTACGATGAGGCATTTACCGCTATTCCTGGCTGTGGAGGTTTTTTATCTCATCTACTACATGGGTTGGGAATTTCTTTTCCGCGGATTCATGCTCTTCGGACTGGAGAAGCGGTACGGGGCCGTTACGGCCATTCTGATACAGACGATACCTTCGGCCATCGTACACATCGGGAAACCGTTCAGCGAGAGTTTTGGTGCTATTTTCGCCGGGCTCATATTCGGCTACCTGGCCATCCGGACACGCTCGATCCTGTATCCGTTGATTCTGCATGCTGTCATCGGTATCGGAACGGATGTATTTGTCACCATACGGTTAACTTGAATAATTCATAAGCCACTAAGTCACGGAGACACTATGTTTAATTCTTATTATAAATTAGATATGACCACAAAATGAAAATCTAAAAGATAAGAGTGAATTAATATTTGAATTCAAGAATGTTCATATTTTTTCTATTCAAGGTTGGATTTTTGAACGGTCCAAACGACTCTTTGTCATACTAAAAATTTTTCAAATACAGTCACACGGGGTTGCTCCTATTGATATATTCTGTGTTTTCCCATTTGCGATATGTGTTCCATAATCTCAGCATTCTCTCGATATCTATTCTCATCGTGAGCCTTGGGCATCCATCCGAAGCTCAGGAACTCGTTCAGGATACGATGGTTGTAGCGTTTCCCAATACTGTCTTTATCGATAATGGACGGGTTGTAATAGATTCTGTGATCGACCAGCGCCAGGAAGCGCCCGACGTTGTCGGATTGTATGAAGTAGATAAATTCCTAGTCATTCCCGTGGATCTTGTGATACGCACGAAAAATCCACTTGCCGAAGAAATTACTCGGACGATGGGAATCCGTTCGGATGACGATAAGGATCCCCACATTCGGTTGTTTATCGACGACTTTGTACTCGATAAAAAATCCGCAGGCTGGGTGTATCCCCATTATCGGTTGTCTGCATCAGTGGGGATTCATAGAGTCGTTGACCTGGATTCTATTGTGTATGTGGGCCATCTTTTGTATGAAACGAGTCACCGGAAGCCTTTATTCCGGGATAAGTTGAAAAAGGGATACGAATCGGTGATCCGTAAATGGTGCAGTGAATTCGGAAATGACCTACTTCAACTCTCTCAAGCCATGAAAGCCAGTCGTCCAGCTAAGCTTTTCAATTTTCGTCACAACAAGCCCGATCCCCACCGACTTCATCTGTACACCGCGGCCGATGTCATCTATGGAACAGATCATTTGCTGGTGGATGGTGCATTTTACGTATCCCATCGGGAAGCCCAAAGGCGTTTTTTCCGGAGCGGAGGATATCATCTTCGGTATCGGAATGGCGATGATTTTGAGGCCATCGAATTCGGACTTTCCATCGATCATTTATTTTATCGCCTGAATAGGAATCTCATGCTGCGTGGAAAATCTCAATTCATGTTCGGGTTGAATCGGTGGAAGGATACAGATACGGTGGAGCACACGCTTTACGATGTGGCTCTCTTGGATTATTCGTTAAGCCAAAGCCTGGTTTTCGATTCATTGGATAAACGAGGCGTTTTATTCGGCATTGGTATTCTGGAGAATGTCTATTATATTTATTCCAAGTCTGTTCGATTTCAATTGGGACTAATGTTCCATGCAGGATTAAAATTGTGATGTGCATGAAACGTATCATCTTCGTCGTTCTTCTGATCGTATCGATGCGTAGCTTTGCCCAGACCTATACGGTTTCGGGGTATATTATCGATAAAAAAACGGGCGAAACCCTCATCGGCGTGAATGTGCAGGTAAAGGGAGAGCTCAGGGGAGCGGCATCCGATGGAAACGGTTTCTTCCGAATCACCGGACTGGTTCCGGGGCAGATCACCCTGGTCATCACCCATATCGGTTATTCTAGACGTGAATTTGATCTGATGATAATCGATCGAAGTCTGATCTTGGACGACATTGCATTGGAACCACAGACCATCGAGTTGGAAGGCGTCGTCGTAACAGCTACCCGGTTCGAGGTCGCCGACACGGACGTGGAAAGCGGCCATCGTGAGATCACGCCCGAGGCCATACGTCGGATACCCGCGTCACGTAGTGATGTATTCAGGGCCTTACGGTATTTGCCGGGTATTCAAGGCATCGACCCGATTTCACCGCTGATTTCTGTGAGGGGAGGCGATCCCGGCGAGAACCTGATTTTACTGGACGGAGTAACGATTTACAACCCATATCACTGTGTGGCTTCGTCGGGTTTGTTCAATCTGTACGCCATCAAAGACATCGAAATGCTGGTGGGTGGATTCGGTGCCGAATATGGTGGCCGTAACTCATCCGTTTTATATATCACGACTAGGGAAGGAAACAATCAGGAATTGCACGGCGAAATTGAACCGGGACTCTCTCATTCCAAGATGGTCTTCGATTTTCCCGTTGGCCGGACTGCTACCATGATGGTATCCGGTCGTGCCTATTATGATTTGGTATCCCGGTTCATGTTCGATTCGCCAAATCTGTTTTATGATATGAATGTGGCGTTCAACTGGAAGTTGAATTCGAAGAATCGGTTGAGTCTCCGGTATTTTTATTCCAGGGATCTGATGGATATGGATTTCGGGATGTTCTATTCCTACATCGACCCGACGTTTGACATCGATATCTTCGACGATTATGATCTAATATATCGAAACCGGTGGGAAAATCAGGCGGCCACGGCCATCCTAAAAACCGTCATCAATCCGTGGATTTATTTAAGGACTCAGATTTCAGGCTCATTCTTTTCATCGAAGAACTTCTCACTGCTGGATTTCGAATACACCGATGAGGATGAAGGGGACACTCAAAAACTGTATCATCATACGGATATTAAAAATCGTATACAGGATTTGACGGGCAAGCTGACGTTGAATCTGGTGCCAAGCAGGATTGTGTCACTCACTGTCGGAGGAGAATACAGCCGTTATTTGTTCAGCAATGATATTCGCGTTAATGAATTGGGGGAGGGCCAAACGTCGAGAAAACCCACACTCCTGGCGGGCTTTATTGAAAATAAACTAACATGGGGGCCACTCCTCTTCCGCCTTGGTTTGCGGCTATCCAAGTTCCGGGATGCCCGACGATGGTATCATGAACCCCGTGTTCAGGGTGTCCTTCATCTTCCCTACGATTTGAAACTCAAAGCGGCCTGGGGCCGGTATTACCAGTACATCGTGAGCATCAACTCCGCGGAATTCGAGCTGAGCCAGTTATTAGACTATTACTATCCCATCAAAAGAAGAGAGCCGAGCACGTCGATTCATCATATTCTTGGCTTAGAGAGACATGTGACAGACCATACAAAGGTCGCGTTCGATTTATATTATAAGGATATATCGGTCGCTTATACGTACGATTACAATATCAGTGAGATGGATGCGTATCGGTTTTCAGATAAACTTATACAGGGAACGGGGAAAGCCTATGGATTGGAAATCCTCTGGATGGGGACATGGCAGCGGTTTTCGGGATGGATGAGCTGCGGTATCAGCCGTGCTACTCGTCGGTACCCGCATATTATGGATGGAGCGGAATTTTTATACGATTATGACCGACTGTTTACGTTCAAAGCCATGGTCAGTCATCAAATCCATCCAGCGCTTTCTTACAGCGGTACGCTCCGAATCATGACGGGTGTGCCCAAGACCATCGAGGCCACGGCCAAGTCCTATTTTTATTATGATCCAACCGCGAATGAGTATGCCAACTCGACAACGTTCTACAACGAGAGGAAGAATAACGCACGGCTTCCCTGGTCGATCCGCTTGGACCTTGGATTGAAGAAACGGTTGCGCAGGGGATTCGGTGCCGAATTGGCTGAGTTTCTGGGAGCGGACGAATCGTATCTTGTTTTTTCGATTGCCAATCTTCTCTTTTACCGCCGTGATGTCATGTACTACTTCCCGGTATTCGAGGAAAAATTGTACGGTTTCGGCTGGAATTATATACCCTGGATCAGCATAGGATATACGATTAAATTATAATTGAAAAATGCATGAGAAGATGAATAAAACAATGGTCCATAAGATCGTTTCTTTTTTATCGACGCTAATGTTGATCTTAGGCTGTGATAATTGGATAACTAGTTACGGCCCACAGCCGGATTATATTGACGAGTGGCGCCATCGGCCGATGCTCAATGTATTTGGCGTGCTGAGGCCGGATACCCTCGGTCCTTTGCCTCAGTCATTCGTCCACCTGGAACGAACCTTCCCGGTGACATTTCATCCGGATACATTAGATATTCGAGATGCGAACGTCGTGATCACACGGTTCGAAGGGGGCACACCCGTCGATTCGGTCACTCTCGAATATACAGATATGAATGCGGCGTTCCCCAGGGCTGAATATCGGCATTCGGATTTTTTCCCGTTAGCGAGCACGACGTATGGTATCGTTTGTCGAAGGGAGGGGTATCCTGAGCTTGTCTCAGAAACGACGACTCCGGCAGTGCCTGCACTCATAGAGGGCACCATCGAATATACGCAGGGACACGTCTCTTTTTCTATCTTAAGGGATTCGCTGGCGGCTCTGTATGAGATATACTTCATTCTGGATGAGCAGTCGATTGTCCAGCGTGTTCGCAGACCGGAATCGGGCGATGTCGATGTCGTATTCGAGATAGAGGATTCGCAAGAACGGGAAGCCCTGGTCATCATCTATGTGTACGATCTCAAACTGTCTGAATACATGACGTACAATGTGAATTTCAAGTTTAACACATACCGGTCCGATTACAGTACCGTGGAGAACGGGTACGGTTGTTTTGGATCGCTCAACCTGTTGGTGCAAACCATTTCTCTTGCCGGAGACTGATGGATGCGATGTCTTGTGACCGGTGCCAATGGTTTTGTGGGGGCTACGCTCTGCCGTAAGCTTTTGGGGCGGGGGGATAGGGTCCGGGGGATGGTTCGAATCACCAGCGACCTGTCCCTTCTGGAAGGTGTGCCCATCGAGCGTTTCGTCGGTACGTTGGATGATTCCTCGTCCCTGCTGGAGGCAACTAAAGGGATTGATACGGTGTATCATACGGCGGCTGCGGTGACCGATTGGGGGACACTGGATTTTTTCCGGAGAGTGAACGTGTTCGGTACACGGAGGTTGATCGATGCGTCTGTTCAAAATGACGTCAAGCGATTTGTGCTGGTCAGTTCGGTGGCCGTCCATAGCTTTATTGGGGCACAGGATATGGACGAGAACGCGCCGCAACTGCCCACTCCGTTCCCGTACTGTCAGTCCAAACGAGAAGCCGAGGCCCTGGTCATGGATTATCACCATCGGCGAAAATTCGGTGTAACCATCGTCCGGCCGGGTGATGTCTACGGGCCCGGCGACCGTGTGAGTCTGCTCAAGATGGCCGGGATGCTGGAAAAGGGACGCATGGCTCTGATCGACGGCGGTAAAACGATGGGTGCCTTCACGTACGTGGAGAATCTGGCCGACGGGCTGATCCTGGCAGGAACCGTGCCTCATGCCATCGGAGAGACGTACGTCATAACCGACGGCATCAAGCTGACCTGGCGGGAGTACTTCGACAGACTCACATCGGCTTTGGGAGTTCCCAAGCCGAGCTTCTCCGTGAATTCGCAACTGGCGTATGCAGCGGCAGCCGTCCTGGAATTTGTATACAGTCGCTTACGCATCCAAACGAGACCTCCCATCACACGTTATCTGATCGCCCATCTGTGGAAGGATTTTCAGTTTGGCATAGATAAAGCACGCCGGGAGCTGGGTTACAAACCCCGGGTTCCCATCGATAAGGCCATTCGGCGGACGGCGGAATGGTATATCCGAGTGGTTAGGGATAAAGAAGTATGAATGGACATCAGAGATAAAATGGTGGTTTTCGCCTGTCCTATCTCGTTTATCCAACGGCCTCGAATATGGGTGAGAACGTCGTTACACGCCATGGAATAATTTGCGCACGACGGAATCGAGCAATTTAAAAAAATCGTAACCTTTTTGAAGTTTTTTCGTTCTATAGGTGTTTAATACATGGCAATTAAAAAACGACATCTATCCATCGATGATCTGATGAGAAAAATCGGAAAGATTGGGGACGAGGAAAACGTGGCTGTGTTTGCCGTAGGCGGATTCGTTCGCGATAAAATTCTGGGTAAAGAGAGCCAAGAGATCGACTTTGTTGTGGTGGGAGACGGACCGGCCTTTGCCAAGAAGGTAAAACGTCAGCTTAGCGGAAGGGGAATGGCGGTGTTTCCCAAATTTGGAACGGCATCGTTTCTTTTGGGGGATTACAAATTCGAATTCGTGTCGGCGCGCAGTGAATCCTACCGGTCTGATTCGAGAAAACCCATCGTCGAGAAGAGTGATTTGGCAGCCGATCTGGCTCGTCGGGATTTTACCATCAACACCCTGGCTTTTCGTGTTCAAGGCGATGGTTTTGGAGAGATCATCGATCCATACAATGGCCGCCGGGATATCAAGAAAAAAATCATTCGGACACCTCAGGAGCCGGAACGGACGTTCTCCGAAGACCCCCTGCGCATCATGCGGGCAGCCCGATTTGCCAGCCAACTGGGATTTAAGATCGCGCCGGCAACGATGAACGCCATGGAGAAAGAAAAGGCGCGGATGAGTATCGTCTCTCAGGAACGTATTACCGATGAGTTCCTGAAGATCCTGTCTCATCCCAAACCGTCCATCGGCCTGGGAATCCTTCAACGAACAGGTGTCCTGGATATTCTATTTCCTGAGCTGGCGGCCCTGGCAGGGGTCGAGCAGAAGGACGAGTTCCATCACAAGGATATTTTCGAACACACGATGAAAGTCCTGGATAATCTGGCTGAATCCAGCGAGAGCCACCTACTGCGGTTTACAGCCCTGGTTCATGACATCGGGAAACCCAGGGTGAAACGTTTTATCGAAGGAACAGGATGGACGTTTCATGGACACGAATTGGTAGGAATGCGGATGATGAGAGGGATATGCCATCGTCTCAGGCTTCCCCGACAGTTTTATCAGTACAGCCAGAAACTCACTCGGCTCCACATGCGGCCGATTCATCTCATCGGACAGGAAGTGACCGATTCCGCTATCCGGCGGCTCATTGTGCAGGCCGGGGATGACCTGGATGATTTGATGACGCTCTGCCGCGCAGACATTACTTCGGGAAATCCGCGGAGGGTGAAGCAGCACCTGGCTAATTTTGATTTCGTCGCAAGACGGATGGAGGAGGTGAAAGAAAAAGATCGTCTGCGGGCTTTTCAGTCACCCGTACGGGGCGACGAAATCATGGAACTCTGCGGGATCAAACCCGGACCGATGGTCGGAAGGTTGAAAAAAATGATCGAGGATGCCATACTGGATGGGCAGATTCCCAACGAGCACGATGCCGCTTATACGTATCTAATGACTATAAAAGACGATGTGTTAAAGAACGCTTTTCCCCCTGGGAAGAGATGATCATCGATTCCCCATTAATTGTTAAATAATAATATTAAATACTGAAACAAAACTCCGTATTTTGCGTTATAACAAATTGTTAGTACATCCGATTGAACAGGAAGGAGGGTGCCATGAGTGCAGAACAAACATCTGCAAAAGAGATGGGGCCTTGGGGTCGTGCTATCGGAGTTTTTATTTCGCCGCGCGAGACCTTTGAGAGCATCGATCGAAAACCAACCTGGCTGGTTCCTTTTTTGATCGTTGTCATTGCCTCGATGGTTTTACAACTGTTGGTTCTGGATATTGGTATCCAAGATCGATTAGACACGATGAGAGCCCAAGAGCTGCCGGACGAGCGTATCGAAATAGCGAGAACGCAGATGGCGGGTCCTATGAGGTATTTGGGTGTTGCCATCATACCCGTGGCCGTCCTCGTCGTTTGGGCTATTTTTGGAGGTATCTTCTTATTTACAGGAAATACGATCATGGGGGGAGAAGCAAAATTTAAAAAGGTATTCTCCCTGATTGCTTGGACCAGTCTGATCGGTGTGCTTGGTGGCATTTTAAAGACGCTTCTTATTTTGGCGAAAGGATCGACTCGAGGAGTCGTTTTAAGCTTAGCCTTTCTCCTTCCCCTCCCTGAAATGGGTGAATCACCCTCCATGATTTACCGTTTTTTAGATCGCTTTGACTTCTTTACGATATGGTCTCTGATTCTCTGGGCATTCGGTTTTGCTGTTATTTACCGGTTTACGACGAAAAAATCGGCGATCATGGTATTTTCTTTATGGGCTATTTATATTGTATTGGTCATCGTCTTAGGAGGTTTATTAAGCGGGATATTTCGTGGTTAATCTGAATTAGAGGAGAGATAATACGATGAAGAAACGATTCGTTCTCTTGGTTACTTTACTGGTTTTCGGAATTTCTTTGGGAGTGTACGGACAAGAGAAGACGCTCACTATCGATGAGTGTGTGCAAATTGCTCTGGAGCAGAACCCGGATATCGTGCGTCAGGAATTCACGTACAGAATCGCGGGGAAAGACGTGATCATCGCATTCGCCGCATTCCTGCCCGAGGTATCGGCCAACATGGGGTATTACCATTCCGTCGTGGGTCCCTCATCCATGATGAGAATCGATCCCGGTACAGGAATTCCGGTGCCCCTGCAGCCTTTCGAGATCAAATCGTGGGGTTCGTATGCGGGCTTCAATGTGTCTCAAACAATCATCGACGGCGGTTACAGTATCTCGAATTTTGCCCAGAGCCTTGCGCTGAAGAAAAGCGCCAAGTATACGTTCGAGGACACGAAGCAGAATACCATCTACATCGTGAAGGAGCGGTATTACAACCTGCTGGCAGCGGAGAAACTTCTCGAAGTGGCCGAAGAGACGTTAAAACAATCGGAGGAATCGTTCAAGAGGGCGCAAGTTCTCTTTGAGGTCGGAAAAGCACCCAAGTCCGATGTGCTTCAGGCCAAGGTCCAGGAGGAGACAGACCGCCTATCCCTGATACAGGCTCAGAATAATCTCACTATCGCCAGAGCTTCTCTGAACCAGGTGCTAGGGATGGATGTTGACAAGGAAATCAGAGTCGTCGACGATCTAGAGGTTCCTGAAATCGAGGTGGGGTATGAAGATGCACGAGCCAACGCGTTTACCTACCATCCCACGTTGCTGAGCAGAACCTACGATGTGAAGGCATCCAAAGCCGGTATCGGATTGGCCATCAGTCAGTATCTGCCCACTTTTGGTGCGTCTTACAGTTATAATTGGAGCCATATGAAGTTTGATCAGATCGAAAATATGTTCGATACAGATTATCGATGGTCCGCGAGTATATATCTTCGGATACCTATTTTCCAGGGATTTGCTCGAATTGCCAATCTGAGCAGGGCGCAGATAGACTATAAATCCAGCCAGGAAGCCCTGGCCCAGGCCAAGCGGGATATTGCCCTGGAAACGAAGCAGGCGTACTTTGAAGTTCAGCAATCCAAGAAATCCATTGCCGTGGCTCAGAACGCCATCGATGCAGCTGAAGAAGGTTTGCGTCTGAACCGCGAAAAATACAACTTGGGTGCGGGAACCATGCTGGATCTGATCGTGGCCCAGGTCTCGTATACATCGGCCCAGAGCGATCACATCAGCGCCTTGTACAGCTACAAGAGGGCTATTGCACGTCTGCAAAGGGCCATGGGGATATTGGAAAAATAATTGTCGATAAACGAGGGAGTGATATCGTCATGAAAAAAATAGGTAAAAAGAAGCTCTTTATTTTTCTGGGTGTCTTCGTTGTTCTGCTGGTCATTGTCATCGGAAATCTCAGGAAGGGTGGTGGTGAAATCACGATTCAGACCGATAAGGTGAAAAAGGGCAGCATCACGTCGTCGGTATCCGGATCGGCAAAGATACAGCCGGAAGTCCAGGTGAAAATCTCGGCTAAAGTCGCCGGTCAGATCATGCGGCTGGGTGTAGAAGAAGGCGATTACGTTCAGAAGGGACAGTTCTTGGTTCAACTCGATCCGGAATATTACCGGGCCACCGTTGAACAGGCCGAATCGAACCTGGCGTATGCCATGGCCGGATACGAAAAAGCGAAGAATGAGTATGAGCGTTCGAAGAAGTTGTTTGCCGATAATCTTATCTCGGATTCAGAACTGGAAATCAAGAAATCGGAATACGAGCAATCGCAAGCACAAGTGGATCAAAACCGGGCCATCTTGAACCAGGCAAAGGATAATTTAAACAAGACGACGATCTACTCGCCCATGGAGGGTGTGGTCAGCCAGCTCAATAAAAAGGTCGGAGAGATGGCTCTGGGATCTCAATTCACGCAGGATGTCATCATGATCGTCGCCGACCTGACCAAGATGCTGGCCGAGACCGAGATCGACGAGAACGACGTTGTTTCCGTCTCCTTCGCCGATACGGCCAACATCACAGTCGACGCTTTTCCCGATTCTACGTTCAAGGGAGTGGTCAAAGAGATTGCGAATACAGGGCTGACCAAGGGTCAGGGTACCCAGGAGGAGGTGACTAACTTCCTGGTGAAAGTGTCGATGGTGGAAAGGCCGAAAGGTTTGCGTCCCGGTATGTCGGCCACAGTGGATATTTTGACGGAGACCCGGGATGATGTTCTGAAGATCCCGATTCAATGCGTTACCGTACGAAAGCCTCTGAAGCCCGAAGCAGAAACGGCAGACACAGAATCGGACGATGGATCGGATAATAAGGAGGAAACGGAGCCTGATAAGGAAGAAGAGCCGGTCCGTGTCGTTTTTACCGTGAAAGATGGAGTCGCTCATCAGGTGGAGGTCGAGACAGGCATCTCCAGCGAAACCGAATGGCAAATCATTAAAGGACTGGAAGAGGATGACGAAGTCGTGAGCGGGAGCTATCGTGTGCTCTCAAAACAGCTCAAAGATGGGGATGAGGTTAAAGTCGATAATTCCATAAAGAAGTTTAGACGTGAAGATGAGGAAGAATAATAATTTGTATCTGTTACCTTAAAGGAGTGGGATGTATGCTAATTGCTTTGGAAGATATCACGAAGGATTACCAGGTGGGATTGGAAGCGGTCCATGCTCTCCGAGGCATTAATTTAGAGATTGACAAGGGTGAGTATCTGGCTATCATGGGGCCATCCGGTTCTGGGAAATCCACGCTAATGAATATATTGGGTTGTTTGGATACGGCGTCTGCGGGTGTTTACAACCTGAACGAAACCAATGTTAGTACGATGAACGATGACGAATTGGCGGAAATCCGGAATCGGGAAATCGGGTTTGTCTTCCAGACCTTTAATCTTCTACCCCGTGCTACAGCCCTTCATAATGTCGAACTTCCCCTGATATACAACGGTACACCCTCGGGTAAACGAAGAGAAATGGCCGAGCTTGCGCTGGAGAAGGTGGGTCTTAAGGATCGCACGCACCACCGTCCCAATGAACTGTCGGGGGGACAAAGGCAGCGTGTCGCTATCGCCCGTGCCCTGGTGAACGATCCCTCTATCATCCTGGCCGACGAACCCACAGGAAATCTGGATACGAGAACTGGTGATGAGATTATGGAGATTTTTGAAACGATCCATGACGCCGGCAACACCATCATTCTCGTCACCCATGAGGAGTACATTGCCGAGCATTCCGATCGCATCGTCCGGCTTCGGGACGGTATCGTCGAGCGGGATGAGGCGTCATGAGCAACCCGTTGGGAATGGATTCCATCTTTTTATCATGCACAAACTCTCGCCAGCCGTTCTTACTTGAAATCCGATGGCCTAGAGGGACTGTGTTTTACTAGGATTTCGGATTTTGTTTTATATTTCATCATGGGGCCTTGGATGAAGCGGTATCAGGTTCGCGGCAGTATAGAATGATTTTTGTGAACATAGCGATGATGGTATGAAATTTTTAATAGAGCTTTGGGAAGGAATTAAGATTGCGCTGGGTGCTTTGCGAGCGAATAAGCTTCGTGCGTTTCTCACCGTACTGGGAATCGTTGTTGGCGTTGCCACGATTATCGGTATTGTCTCGTTGACTCAGGGACTCGATAAGGCATTCGGAGAACAGATCAGTTCCCTGGGCTCGGATGTGCTTTACGTGCAGAAATTCAACTGGTTCGATCGTGAGGGTTGGGAAAAGTACCGAAACCGTAAAGATTTGACGATGAAGGAAGTGGAGGCCCTCAAAAGCTATGCCACATTGGCCGAGGCTGTATCGCCCTATGTACGTTCATCTCGTACCGTGAAATACGGCAATGCTTCCCTGGAATCGGTCACCATCACGGGTACAGACGATGCGAAGACGTTAAGCACGTATCCCGAGTTCGGTCGGGATCTTTCGGCTTTGGATGTTGAGAACCGGCGCAACGTTTGTGTGATCGGCTGGGACGTGGCCGATAAACTCTTCGAGGGAAGGGATCCCATCGGGGAGCTGGTGAAGATTGGTGGGTATTCCTTTAAAGTCATCGGTGTTCTCGAAAAACAGGGCAGCGTATTCGGCCATACGCTGGATCAGGAAGCCCGAATCCCCATCGGTGTCTTCTTCAAGCATTTCGGGAGACAGCGGAGCATTACGATCCAGATTAAGGTGAAAGATACAAAGCTTCTGGAACAAGCCAGAGACGAGGCTCGAGGGATTCTACGCCGCGTCAGGAGGGTGCCGCCGGACAAGGAAGATGACTTTGCCATCAATCAAATGGATATGATTGTCGATATGTACAACAGGCTAACGGGAGCCTTGTACGCAGCTGCCGTGGGTGTGGGCGCTATCTCGCTGCTTGTCGGCGGAATCGGCATCATGAACATCATGCTGGTCTCGGTAACGGAACGGACGCGGGAGATCGGCATCCGAAAGGCCATCGGCGCAAGAAAGCGGGACGTGCTGTGGCAATTCCTCATCGAATCGGTGGCCATCAGTGCCGTGGGCGGTCTTATCGGTATAGCTGCCGGGTTCGGTTTGGGGAAAGTCGTGGCTTCGATTTCTCCCCTGCCGGCTGCGGTTTCTCTCTGGTCTGTTTTTCTGGGTATCGGTTTTTCTTCGGCCGTGGGTATATTTTTCGGGATATATCCGGCGAGTAAAGCGGCTCGTTTGAGTCCCATCGAGGCGCTGAGGTATGAATGAGAGAGCGAGGTAAGCGGCGGATGCCAATGAAACGAACAAAATGAGTGAATCGCCTCCATGCCACGGCCACTCCTCCTATGAGTCATAGGATGTATAAAAGAAATATAGAGATGTTATCATGATGTTTACATGGTCAGAAATCGGCGAAGGGCTTCGAATCGCGTATCAGGCCCTGCGGGCGAATCGCCTGCGAACGATCCTGACGACGCTGGGTATCCTCATCGGAATCATCGTCGTCACGGTAATCATATCTGTCATCCAGGGATTGAACAGCTACGTGAGCGGTGAGATTTCCGGTTTGGGAGCCGATACCGTTTATATCAGTCGCATGCCCTGGATCATCAATTCTTATGAGGATTTTCTCAAGTATCAGAAAAGACGCAGGATTACGGCCGATCAGTACGAAGCGATAAAAGATAAAGTAAGACTGGCGAAAGCCGTTGCTCCCGAATTGACATCGCGGAGTACATTGAAGTACAGGAGTAAGTCTCTGGAGAGGGTCATCGTTACTGGCACATCCGAAGATTACATCACGACGGCCAACGTCGTTCCCGAATACGGTCGATTTTTCACATCCGAAGAAGTCTATTTGAGACGCAGCGTCTGTCTTATCGGATCTGAAGTGGCAGAGAAATTATTCGAGGATGATGATCCTCTGGGCAGGCGAATCAAGATTGGCGCTCATGCGTTTCTGATCGTTGGTATTCTGGAAGAACGAGGTCAGATGTTTGGTTTTAGTCTGGACAACATGGCTCTCATCCCGTATTCTGTATTTCAGAAAGTATTCGGTTCCCGTCGCTCGTTCGAGATTCAGGCAAAGGCGTCGGACCCAGAAATAATGGACGAACTCATCGACGAATTGACAGGACTCATGCGGCGTATTCGAAGTATCGAAGCAGGACGCTCCAATGATTTTTCTATCAATCAGCAAAGCCAGCTTATGGACATGTATCGGAATATGACACGGGTTCTCTGGATTGTCCTCATTGGCATCGGCTCCATTGCTCTGCTGGTCGGCGGTATCGGGATCATGAACATCATGCTCGTCTCGGTGTCTGAGCGTACGCGGGAAATCGGTATCCGTAAAGCCATCGGTGCCAAAAGACGAATCATCATGTGGCAGTTTCTCGTTGAGTCGATGCTGATTTCCGGCATCGGTGTTACCATCGGTATCGGCATCTCCATGGCCCTTGCCATGCTTATCAGGTCCGTTTCGCCCATTCCGGTGAACATCTCTACATGGGTCCTGTTTCTGGGTATCGGCTTTACGATTACCATCGGGATGTTTTTTGGGATATATCCGGCGTCAAAAGCGGCCCGATTGGACCCGGTAGAAGCGCTTCGGTATGAGTAGATCCTATCGTATTTTGAGGACGTAACATGCAGATTCAAGAGAATATGAACCTCGCCTTTGATGTCGTGCGGAACCATAAGATGCGTTCTTTCCTGACGTTGTTGGGGATCATCATCGGCGTATCGGCTATTATCGGAATGCAGTCCCTCATCAGGGGGTTCCAAAAAGACATCGAAAGGCAAATGCAGCGGCTGGGAGCCAGCGTATTCCAAGTTCAAAAGTATCCGGCTATCCAGATGGGTGGGAGTGATCGTGAGCGGTACCGCAACCGGAAGGATATCACCCTGGGGGAAGCAGAGGCCTTAGAGAAAAACTGTAGATTCGTGGAATTCGTCGGGCCGGAGGTTTGGCGATACGGCGTGACAGTCAAGTACAAAGACAAGAAGACCAGTCCCACGATGGTCATGGCCGGTGGTGTTCCGGCGTTCTTCCCCAACAACAGCTACTACATCGAAGAGGGGAGAGCGTTGACGGAGATCGATGTGGAGCACAATCGCCATGTGATCGTTCTGGGTCAGGAGACTCTCGAAGAGCTTTTCCCGTACCAGAGTCCCGTCGGAGAGGATGTGATCATCGACGGTCATCGGTATAACGTCGTTGGTACCATCGAAGAGCAGGGCTCGATGTTTGGTGAGAGTAAAGATAATCGCGTGGTCATCCCCATTACCGTCTACCAGAAGTATTACGGAAAAGAGCAGTCGATCAACATCACCCTCCAGTCGAAGACACCGGAGCTTTTCGAAGCAGCCCAGGAGGAGGTCATCGGTGTGCTTCGCGCCTATCGAAAGGTCCCGCCTAGGGAGCCCAACGACTTTGAGATCTGGTCCACGGATACGCTCCTGGATTCGTTTAACAATATGACGCGGGCGGTTCGCATCGGTGCTATTGTGATTGTTTCGTTCGCACTTCTGGTGGCGGGTATCGGGATCATGAATATCATGCTGGTCTCGGTCACCGAGCGTACACGTGAGATCGGCACTCGCCTCGCCATCGGCGCCCTGGAACGGGATGTGTTGATGCAGTTTCTGA
>Ga0180438_10002551_pt1 | contig 29436 bp, 25 predicted proteins | sample SS_ome_12_FD_132455 | JGI IMG/M metagenome (GOLD analysis project Ga0180438, IMG submission 132455) | Hypersaline lake sediment archaeal communities from the Salton Sea, California, USA - SS_3_D_2 metaG | ecosystem: Environmental > Aquatic > Non-marine Saline and Alkaline > Hypersaline >...
GCGAAGGGTCGCTGTGAGGGAGGTAGTTCCCGGTGCCCTCCTGGATACCGGTATGAAACTGGATGGTGAGGTTGCGTGTGCCTGCGATACTCAGAACAAAGTGCATCATGTAATCCTGAAACTTTTTCCCAGGCATGAACAGCTGGGGGAGATAACTGCCCATGTGCTTTGACTTGAAGATCTCATTGAACTCCTGTTCAGCTTCGAAATGCGTCGCTCTTTCATACTCAAGCGGCCGTGCATATGCGAGCGCGCTCTTCAGCGCAACAGCGTCGTGGGCAAGCGCGTTATCGATGATCTTTTCCGCGGCGGTGAGATAGTCGGTAAAATTGTGTATCCTGATCCCGGATTCTCTTTCGAAATGGAGAATATCGTCACCTGATTGTGGGAATATCAGCCTGTCGACCGGATACACGTTTCTGAAAAACTCCTGATCGCAGGCAAGGTTGCTGTCGAATACGATGAGCTCGTTCACCTTCGGGATATCGTGCAGCATACTCACTTTGATCTTTGACTTTTGCTTTAAGACTTTATTGAAATGACCGGGATTGAGGGATTTCAAAAACTTCGAGTTCAGCTCTTCGATGGTTTCCCCGCATATTCTCTCGATTCCATAGAGCTCCCTCACCGACAACTCAAGCGCCCGTGCATATCCCGTATGCTGCGATGCCTCCCAGTAGGGTTCAACCTTTTTCCAACGCTCCATCAATGGAATCCTGTGGTTAATGACTTTCTCGTACTCCTCAGGATGCAACCCCGCTGATATGAGGTCGCAGCTCAGGTAGTGGGTGAGGTACTCCTTGAGAACATCGGTGTCTTTTTCCCTCAGATTTTCAAAAGCAGGAAGATGCTCATGGGTATCGATTATTTCGAGAGTCTGAACATACTCAAGGATTTCATCGAAGATTTCACTCATATTTTTCCCCCTCCTGTACAATTTTTTGTCAATTGTTTTTCCATGTCAATGATTTCGTTCACCATTGTATCACCGGCATCCTCACTGAGCTTGCTTGAATTGAGAAATTGAACCTCATAGCCGCCGTCCTCAGGCTGAAACGCCTTTTTCGTCGGCACGTATCCGACCCAGCCGTTTACAAGCTCGACAACGAACACAGCGCTATATTTTCTTTTAAATTTGCGTTTGAGCTCGAGGGAAAATTCCACAAATAGTTCCGCGGGTGTCGTGACCAGTAACAGGGGACCGATTGACATGACGGTAAGTGGAACAATTTCCCGATTGTCATCTTTGTATAACTCGTGGAGCTTCAATAATTCTCCGGCTTCAGCATTTTTCCAGAACTCGGTTTTGAGAAGTGTATTCGCTGAAATAACGCGTGGGTCTCTGTAGCTCTCGACCCCATAATTGGAAAGATTTTTTACTCCGAGCTTTTTCCCTCTGTATTTACTGACTGTCTCTTCTGCCTCCCGGAGCATCTTTTCTGTGATACTCCGTATGGGAATATTGATTTCTCTGTAGAGAGTTCGTATCTCAAAATCTTTGTCGAGCATTGCCGGATGCTCTATTACACCCAGTATTGAATCTGAAAATATTTTGCCCATCCTTTCTGTATGCTCGATCCCAACCTCACATGCATTTTTATTCTCGACATTGATCTGGCAGACGTTTCCGCAGGGGCCATTGAGGTAGAGCAAAACAAAATCCTTATTCGCAAACTGCTGCATCAGGTTTTTTCCTGCAAAATAGGGAAAATCCGCTGAGAATTTTCTGTTGTTCCTTTCCAGTGAGGTGAGGTGACAGGAAAAATTCGCGACAGCTGCAACAGGCACATGACGGCTATCCTGTAGAACCATCACGTTGATTTCAGGGTCAGCGGGGCCTTCAGGAGAGAGCAGGCGTGGGTCATCCTTGAAGGGATGAAGCTCGACCGATCCATCCTTCATCACATACCGCCTGTTGAAGGCAAGATCGTTCCTGCAGGCTTTCCCATACCCGATGAAGCCTCTCCTTTTGTGTTTGTATGCATGGAGGGCTGATTGTACTATTCCTTCATGTATTAAATTGCTCACCTCTGGATCAACATTGTCTTTATTGAACAGTCGTGTGACAGAGGGGCCGGCGTGTGTGTGAGTGGTATGGATGAGTATGTCTTGAAATCGTACAGACGTACTTTTGGCGATTTTTTCTCTTAAATGGTCCATAACACTTTTCGGAAGGAACAGGAGATCGCAAGTTATGATGACTATTTCACTCCCTTCGGACCCGAGATACAATGCCCGCGCGTTGAGCTCTGTATATTTCCCATCGGATTCAAGCTGTTCCGGCTGCCCTATAAGCCGTGTGCCAATGGGGGGAGTAATGTCCACCTTGCCGATGCCGAACTCCATACGATTGATCCCTCATCTTTTTGAGAATTCCTGAGGGGTGATTCCCCTTCAGGCTGGAACGATTTATGAAGATACTGTTTTATCCTTTCAAAGCTCCGAGTGTTATTCCTCTGATAAACAACCGTTGAAGGGCAAGAAAAAGGATCAGTGCTGGTATGATGGTAATGACCATTGATGCACCCAAGATATTGTAGGGCACGATGTACTGACCACCCGCGATCGTTGATACTGCAACAGGGAAGGTCTTCAGCTGGTCTTTGTTCAGGAAGGTCAATGCCAGCACGAATTCGTTCCAGATCAGGGTAAATGAGTAAATGGTGCAGGTAGCGATGGCTGGCTTTGAGATGGGTATGACGATTCTCAGCAGATATTGAAATTTCGTCGCTCCTTCTATCCGTGCTGATTCTTCCAATTCTTGCGGGATCTCGGAAAAAAAGTTCTTAAAGATCAATGTGGTAATTGGCACTGTGAAAATAGTATACGGAATGACCAGAGCCGCATAGGTATTTAATATTCCGGTTTTTATAAGGAATACATACATTGGGATGAGAAGCGCCTGAGAAGGAATCATGAAGCTTGCCAGATTCACCGTATTTATAAGATTGCTTCCTTTAAACACATAGTGACTCAAAGCAAATCCTGCCAATATCGAGATTATCAACGTAACGATGATTGTGCTCGTGGTGACTGCGGCACTATTCAAAAACATCTGAAAGAAACCGATGTTGAAATAATTCTTCGCATATTCGAATGCTTCCGGATAGTTCGCAAAGGTGATGTGTTTCGGAATGACGTAAAAATATCCCTCAAATACTTCAGCGGCTCTCCTGATTGAAAGTGAAAATATCCAGATGAGCGGAAAGAGTATGATGAAGATGCCGATGAGAACAACGATTCTGGTGAATAGGTACGATCCGACAGATAATCTTTTCATGGGTACTATGTTTTCCCTTTTGTGGTTGTTCCTCTCAGAATGGATATCCGCACGAATGAAAAAATCAGCACGATAAGTAACAGGACAACAGATATCACAGCCCCAACCCCCATCTTATTCGGGCCCCATGTGTCAAAGGAATAGTAATACTGTAAGGTAGTCAAGACCTCGGAATGATGAACCGGGCCCCCTCTGGTGGTTACATACACGATATCGAACACCCTGAATCCGGAAATAAACACCAATAAAATATCAAGCAGAATTACCGGACGGAGCAGGGGAAGCACTATTTTTCTGATATATTGAGAAAAGGATGCTCCATCGATTCGAGCAGCTTCTATCAGCTCTTCATTTATCGAACTCAGCCCCGCAGAGAATAAAACGATCCCAAAACCGGTCCATTGCCATATGTTCATAAACGTGATGAGCCATATGGGCCAATAAATATTACTCCACCATTGAATTGCCATGAACCCCAAACCCAAGTCCTTCAAGATGCTATTGACAGGTCCGTCCAGTGCGAAGAAGTACCTCCACATGAGACCCACCAAAACAGGGGAGATAAGTGCGGGAAAGTAAAAGATGCTCTTGATTACATTTTCCAATTTGAAGTAACCGTAAAATATTATGACTGATAAAATCAATGGAAATAAAACTTGAAAGATGCAACATCCGATTTCGAAATACGCCGTATTTCTCAATGCAATCCAGAAATATTGATTATGAAAGAGCTCTGCGTAATTTTTCAATCCAATAAACGTTTTAAAAATCTGTCTGTTGAACCCGTCCCATTTGAAAAAGCTCAAAACGACGTTGAAACCCATGGGATAAAGGACATTGATAAAAAAAACTCCAATTAAAGGTATCAAATAGAGATATGCGTTTATTTCACTGTTCTTTTTCCCTTTCATCGTTTTCCATTCCAACCGTTTTGCTGATAAGAAAATAGGGGATAATTTTCATTATCCCCTATGTAGATAAATCTGTTCTACCTCTGTGCCATGAAGTCGTCGAGGTCTTTACACAGCTCATCCACAGTCATTCTGCCGAGGAAGAAATTCCCCAGGTTCTCTACCAGCCTCGTCCCGAGTTCTGCATCCTGAACAAACAGATGCGGTGTATACCAGTAATCTTTCTGTGTGCTCTCCTTGATAACTTCTTTCATGAGAGGGTTATCAACAGGTAAAGTGGCAGATGGAATCGAGGTGGGATGAATGTTGTACTGGAGCCACACTTTTCCTGCTTCCGCTGACTGTGTATACTTTATATAGTCAATCACGAGCTGTTTTTTAGGATGGTCTGGCAACATTCCATAGCAGACACCGGAAGAGTTGCCATACCCGGGTCTCGAGTCCTTCCAGGCAAGGGGCAACGTCGTTACACCGATGTTGCCGCTTTTCACATCTTCCTCGTTCATTGATCCAATCGTCCAGTCTCCGGCAATATAGAATGCGAATGCCTGTTTGTTTTGAAATCGTGTCATTACATCTGGAAAATATTCTGCCGAGGTCACGTCCTTGTTGAACACGCCGTTATCCATCATCCTTTTGATGGCGTGTAATCCTTCTTTCCAGATAGGGTCGGACCATTTCACCTTCTTTGATTGTATATCCAGCAGCGCATTGGCGCCGTATTTTTGACAGACAGTTTCAACCCAGAGTTCATTTGGAATCCACACGATTGAATTAGGACCAAATGCAGTCATTAATGGTATTATGTTGTCATTGTTGAGCTTTTTCGATATTTCTATCCATTCATCCACCGTTCTCGGCGGTTTATCCCAGCCGTATTTTTTCAGCATGTCTTTGTAGTAATACACCGCGTGGATCCATTCATCAAACGCAGGAAGACTTATAAGTTTATCTTTATACCACCACCCTGCATAGGTTGGATCATTTTTATAATCAATCAACTTTTGCCATTCTGGATCGGCTTTCCAATCAGGGTAAAAATCGTGCAGTATTCCTGCTTCATAATACCCTGCAGCCTGCGCACCGAGCTGAACCTGAAATATGTCTGGCGGTTCCCCACTCGATAACACGGGTTTCAACTGTTTTTCGAATTCCCCCGATGCAATCGCCTTTCTTTCGACTACCACGTCTGGATATTTTTCCATGAACATTTTATTGATCACTTCATAGGCAGCCATATAGTTTTCCATGACCTGCCAGTCCCACACGATTAACTTTTTTTCCTTTTCCGGAGCTTTCTCTTTGGGACCTCCAGCGAATGCGGTACCGGCAATCCCCACACACAGAAAAACAGCAATCAACATGAGAAACGATTTCTTCATTCTGATCCTCCTTGTGGATTTTTGAGAAAAACACGTGTTAACATTTGTACCACATGAGGGGATGTTTGTCAACGAATCCTGTGATTATGGCATTTGTGTCTGTTTGCATTCAAGGTATGAAATCAATTGAAACATACAGGGGAATAGAGTATGATTACACTCCATCATGAATAAAAAAGAACGTGTCCTCGCAGCCGTGCACTTCAAAGGGGTTGACAGGGTACCTACGTCCTACAGAGGGTTGAAGCATGTGTCAGAATCCCTGCTCAGGCACTTCGGATTTGAGGAATACACCGTATTTTCGAAAAACTACATTGAATTTTTGAAGAAATTGGGCGCTGATTTCTGGGGCATGGGCCATAACATCTGCTATTTTTCCACGTTTCATCCCAGATATCTCGGCCCTCCCCCAAAATCGCCGTATATCCGTGACGGTGTTTTGTACTATACGGTCGGGATACGTGCAAAACTCGTAAAAATCGAGAAATACAATTATGAATATGCCGCTTATGTGGACCCTCCACTTGCGGATGCACAATCTGCGAGTGATATCAAGAAGGGATTTTTAACATCCAGAATCGATCTGTTCGATTTCAACACGATGGTGAACATGCTCTACAGTCAGAAGGAGAAAGCAGTAACCTCTGAAAGTGATGAGATAGAATATTCTCTTTCCGAGCTCAGGCATAATGGTGAGTTCATCGCATGCGGGAGTTTCAACAGTCTATTCATCATGTGCAGCTACCTGCGAGGAATGGAACAGTTCCTCATGGATCTGCACATAAATAAGAAGTTCGCCGAGCGTCTCATCGGAGAAGTGGGTGATTTTATCCTGGAGTTCAATGAAAAGGAGCTTGGGGGTTTTGGACCCGAAGCGGAGTTTTACTGCTGCTGGGATGATGTGGCTGATCAGAGAGGAATGTTGTTTTCACCCCAGCTGTTCAAGAAATATTTTCTCCCGGTGTATAAGAAGCTCTTTGAGAATGTAAAAAAATACAATTTGATACTGGACTGGCATTGCTGCGGGAATGTGAATGAAGTGCTGCCCATGATGATAGACGCAGGTATAGATATATTTGATGTGGTGCAGACGTCTGCAAAGGATATGGATCTGGAAAATGTGTATGAAAAGTATGGAAAAAAAGTGTGCATGCACGGCGGCATAGATGTACAGAAGTTGCTTATTAATAAAAAACCGGAAGATGTAAAAAAAGAGGTTGAGAAAATAGTTGAACTATGGGGGAATAGAGGTGGAATCATTATTGCACCCGCACATGAAATAGAACCTGAGACACCGCTTGAAAACATAGTAGCGATTTATGATGCGCTGCATGAATACTACCGTTAATTTCAAAATGGAAAGACATGTATTTCGTCGATAATCTGAGGACAGTGAAATTCATATCCGCCCACGATGATTCCGATAGGGAATTATTGGTTTCCCTGCCCCTTGATTTTCAATCGGATAGAACATATCCGCTGATCATAAGCCCACATCCTTTCGGCTGGTCTCATTTGGAGAACTTTTCATCCGGAGCCGCTGATTTGTTGCAGCCATTTAAGGGATGGACAGGGCTCAGTGATAAATACAAATTAATCATCGCCCTGCCGCTTGGACACGGGAGGGTCCATGAAAAGATAAGTCTGGGATGGATTGGCCAGATCGAAGATGTGGTGTTCATTCCTGAAGTACTGGAAGAGATGGATATTCATACTGATCGCGTGTATCTGTGCGGGCTGAGCATGGGCGGGATGGAAACGCTCACTGCTTTGGGTATGTACCCGGATTTCTTCAGGGGCGGCTTTATTTTCAATGCAATCGCTGACCTTGCAAACTGGTATGAAGACATCATTCAGAACAGGTGCGACAAAAAACTCATTGATTCTGCTATTGATACACTCATCGTTGAGGAAGTGGGTGGTACCCCTTCAGATTGCCCTGAGGAATATCAGAGGCGAAGTGCAATCAATTTTATAGATAATTTCGCAAAAACAAATCTTATGATATACTGGAGCAGGAAGGATAGCATCGTGGTAAATCAGGAATCAAGACAGAGTAAATATTTTTATGATCTTATCAAATCCAGATTCCCACACGCAAAGGTGTATGAGCATGATCACTCTAAGGATCACGAGTTTCACGCATTTGATGCGGAGGAATGTATCCGCTGTCATGAGTTCAGTGATTTTGAGGTTGCGGTGAAATGGCTTCTCAGTGTATAGTATTGCTCATACCACACCGGCGGAGAAAGGGGGTGATCGGTTTCGAGCAGGTGAGCTTCAAAGAAACATCAATATCATAAATCAAAGGAGGTTTTCAAAATGAGAAAATCAATAATTTATTTTGTCATTCCGCTGTTGCTGATCTCTTTTCTTTTCCTGTTCATGGCGAGCAAAGAAGAGAAGGTGGTTGAAGAGAAGATCCAGGTCACCTCTGAATGGGGGGATTACTCCGGGATCACCCTGCAGTGCAAGTTCATCGGTGGGCAGATGTACGAGTATCTCTATGAACGGATACCGGTCTGGGAGAAAGAGACCGGGGCGAAGGTGGTCATCCTTTCCAAAAAGAACCACTTTGACATCGATAGAGAGATGAAACAGGACATTGCTGCAGGGACGGTCACCTGGGATGTGGGAACAAACCATTCGAGTTTTGCACCATCCTATGGTGACACATTCATAGATCTCTATGAATATGTCCCAAGGGATTACTTCTCGGTGTTCGCTCCACGGTCCATCGAGAACTGCACGGTCAATGGAAAATTGGTCGAGGTTCCGCGGCACGGGGATGTGAGCAATCTCTACTACATTAAATCGGTTTTTGCGGATCCGGAGAATAAGCGGAAATTCAAGGCGAAATACGGGTATGAGCTGAAGCCGCCTGAGACCTACGAGCAGTTCAAGGACATGGCGATCTTTCTTGCCGATCCACCAGACTTTTACGGAACCCTGTACGTGGGAAAGGATGAGCCGATTGTTGGACGGTTCTACGAGATGCTCGTGGCAAATGGTGGGAGGCTCTTCGATGAGCAGTGGCGCCCGGCGTTCCACTCGAAGGAAGGGCTGAAGACGCTCCAATGGTTCATTGATCTCTACAATGCGAAGGCGGTTCCTCCCGGTGTATTGAACTACCTGTGGGGAGATACAGGGATGGGTTTTGCAAGCGGTACAATCGCCATGAACATGGACTGGGGAGGCTGGGCAGCTTTTTTCAACGATCCCGAAAATTCAAAGGTCGCAGGCGATGTGGGTTTTGTGAGGGCGCCTAAGGGTGATGCGGGAATCAGAAGCGGCTGGTCAGGCTGGCATTCGTTTTCGGTTACAAAGAACTCCAAAAACAAAGCGGCTGCAATCGCCTTCGTACTGTTCCTCACCAATTATGATTCACAGATGGTGGAGGGTCAGGTCTCGCACGTACCATCACGAACAAAAGTCGTTCAGGACCTTATTGCACAGTTCAAGGCGGAGGGAAACCAGTATCTGGCCGACATGTACGGAGTCTGGGGAGCTGCACTTGCTGAAGATGCCTTTACTCCGCCTCTCATTCCTGAATGGCCGGAGTTTGCGAACATACTCTACCCCGAGCTACAGGCTGCCATTCTGGGGGATAAAACTCCTCAGCAGGCGCTGGCTGACGCAACGAAAACGACTGAACAAATGATGAGAGATGCAGGATACTATTAATCAGGGATACAACCACCTGCGCTTGTCCGGCGCAGGTGGTTTTTTCAACATGAGAGGATTGAGACATGTTCAGAGATGTAAGTAAGTACAGATTCCCCCTCTTGATGATAACCCCTTCGCTGGTAATAATTGCCTTTATCGTCATTTTTCCGCTCCTTTTTTCCCTCTATGCCTCCTTTACACCGTACTACCTGATAAAACCGGCTACACTTTTCGATTTTGTCGGATTCCGCAACTACTCGAATCTATTCAAGGATGTATACTTCTGGCAGGCCTTTGGAAGGACCATTCTGTTTCTGGCAGTTGTGGTAAACCTGGAGCTGTTTCTGGGACTGGGCATCGCGTTGATCATTCAGAGGGCAGTGAGGGGCAGCAGAATCATCCGGACCGTTGTCATGATACCTATGATGTTTGCTCCAGTGCTCGTGGGTTTCCAGTTTAAATTCCTTTTCAATGACAACATCGGACTCGTGAACAATTTTTTACAGCTTTTAGGAGTGACACATGTAATTCCCTGGCTTATAGATAAAAGACTCGCTCTTTTAGCCATAATGAGCGCGGAAATCTGGACCAGCACACCCCTCATGGTGATCATCCTGCTTGCTGGGCTGCTTTCGCTTCCCAATGATCCCTTTGAAGCTGCGCGGGTGGACGGGGCAACAAACTTTCAGATGTTCAAGTATATTACCTGGCCGCTGCTCTCGCCTTTTGTCTATATAAGCCTTGCAATCCGCTCCCTCGATGTGGCGAGGGCCTACGACATCGTACGGATCATGACAGGCGGGGGGCCTGCGAGAAGAACGGAGCTCCTTTGGACCTATGTGTACAGAAGAGGGATCGTGGACGCACGTTTCGGTATTGCTTCTGCCATGTCCTATATTGCAATCATCATCTCGATCCTGTTCACCTATTACTTTTTCAGACAGCTGATCAAAACAAGGATAGTACAGTGAAATGAAACGAAGAACCGTGAAAAAATTGAAAAAAACAGTACTCATGGTTGTGACGGTGCTCCTGCTGATTTTCATCATACTCCCTGCACTGTGGATTGTTGTATCCTCCTTCCGTCCGAGGAAAGACATACTTGCAAAGCCTGCAGTCTGGGTTCCGAGAGATTTGGACATTAAATCCTACCAGATGATATTCAGCGGTTCGAGACATGGAGAGATGTCGGTTCCGGTGCGGGAGTATTTCATGAATTCGATCATCATATCGGTGTCGAGCACAGTAGTTGCCGTCGGTATCGGGATGCTCGGTGGATACGCATTTTCGCGGTTCAGATTCAAAGGAAAGAATACCCTGTTTTTACTCATCATGCTCAGCCGAACCATTCCGGGAATCGCCCTGAGCCTCCCACTTCTCATATTTTACAGCTATACAAACCTGATAGATACAAAGATCGGGCTCATCATCGTGTATGTTGCCTTGAATGTTCCCTTTGCCGTGTGGCTCACAGACGGATTTTTTCGTGAGATCCCGAATGAGCTTGCAGAATCCGCTCAGATTGATGGGTGCTCGCGCTGGCAGGCATTCTGGAAGATCGACTTTCCGCTGGCAGGTCCCGGGATCGGGGCAAGCGGCATCTTCGCATTTCTCATTGCGTGGAATGAGTTTGCAATCGCGAATGTGCTCACGCGGACGCTCCGTTCGAAGACAATGCCCGTGGGTCTCTTCGATTTCGTGTTCGAGTTTGTCATGGACTGGCGGGGTATGTGCACACTTGCGGTCATCATGCTGATTCCGGCGGTGATAATCACCTTCATAATACAGAAGAATCTGGTGAGAGGATTGACCTTCGGAGCGCTCAAAGGCTAGATTGTATTGCGCAGTACCACGCTCCAATAACCCAGGATCAGTGTGCCGGAGCAATCTGGTAACCAGCAGTAGAAAGAAACATTCCTAAGAGGAGGATGATCCCATGAAGAGATACGGAATGGTGCTCAGGGTCAGGCCTGAAAAGCTCGAGGAATACAAAAGGTATCATGCCGCTGTATGGCCCGAGGTGCTCGATATGATTCGGAAGTGCAACATCCGTAACTACTCGATCTATCACAAAGACGGGTGGCTCTTCAGCTATTTCGAATACCACGGCACCGATTTTCAGGCAGACATGGACCGAATGGCTGCGGATCCGAAAACACAGCAGTGGTGGGCGATTATGAAGCCCATGCAGCTCCCCCTGGAAACCCGCACACAGGGCGAATGGTGGGCGGAAATGGAAGAGGTCTTTCATACTGACTGAGATGCATTACTCCTGGAGGATGAGATGGAGAGATCGAAAAACTGCCTCAAGAAGCTCAACAGAATGAACAAAGCACTCAGGCATGAAGAACCGGACAGAGTGCCGGTGAGTGATTTCTTCTGGGGGAGCTTTCTCAAGCGCTGGCGGGAAGAGTTCGGTCTTGCACCCGACACTGACATTTACATCTACTACGAACTCGACTGGATTGTCAGCATCCCGAACATGGATCCACACATCAAGCAGTTTGAGATTCTTGCGGAAAACGATGAGGAGGTGGTGGTTCGGACAGGGTTTGAGGCGGTGATACGAAAAAAGTTTGAGGACCCCATGCCGGCATTTCTCTCCTTCGACACAGATACGATCGAAAAGATGGCTGCTTTTCGGTTCGACGATCCATCGGATGAGCGCCGGTACTTTCGGGGTGGTGACAACCAGCTTGCCGGGGTTGGGGACAGCTTTATCCGGAATCTCCCACCCTGGAATGAAACAGTGAGGAGTCTTTACCCGGATTTTCCGGTGTACGGGAGCGTGTGCGAGGGGCATGAATGCCTGTGGCGGATCATCGGCCTGGACAACGTCCTCCTTTGGATCGGACTCTACCCTGAGGAGCTCGGGAAGTTCATCGACCGGATTCACGAATTCAATCTGGGGATTGCAGAGGCACAGATCAAGGCGGCGGATGGAATGCTTGACGGTATGGTGATATGGGGTGATGTGGCCTACAGACGGGACCTGCTATTCTCTCCGGATTACTGGCGGAAGCATTTCAAACCGGGTGTCAAAGCGCTGGTAGATCTGTGCCACAGCTACAACCTTCCTGTCATCTACCATGGATGCGGGAACGTACACAAGATATTTGAAGACTTCATCGAGATAGGTGTGGAAGCCTACAATCCCCTCGAGGCAAAGGCTGGGCTTGATGTGATCGACCTTCGCAGACGCTACGGGCACCGCATCGGATTCTGCGGCAACATGGATGTGATGAAGTGGGCCGATGCACCATTGGACGAGCTGAAAGAAATCGTTCTCTCCAAGCTGAATGCGGCAAAGGGCGGTGGGTTTATCTTTCAGTCAGATCATTCGGTTCCCAACAGTGTGTCAGGGGAGCGCTACGATTTTGTGCTGAAACTTTTACGTGAATACGGCAGTTATCCGCTTGCGCTCGGTCAGTACGATCTGCCGGATATTCAATAATTCCAGGGAAGCTTCCTATGACATCTCGAGAAAGAGTCCTCGCAGCCTTCGCTCACCGGGAACCCGATCGGGTGCCTGCCTGGTGCGGCGCTTCACCGGAGTTCTGGGAAAAGGCAAAAAAGAGCCTCAGACTCGATGATGAAGGGGTGAGGAACAGATTGGGAGACGATTTCAGGCGTGTATACGCCGAGTATCGAGGGCCTGACCTGAACCTCTCCAATGAGTGCACATGGAAAAGCCCCTTTGGTGTTGAAAGAACCGGCATCGGATATGGTCAGCCGACATCCCATCCCTTGAAAAATGCAAAAACAATTGATCAGGTACTCGATTACCCGTGGCCTGATCCGTCATGGATGGATGTATCGAACATACGGATCGAAGCCGCGAAGCACCACGATAGTTACGCCATACTGGGGGGTGATTGGTCTCCCTTCTGGCACGATGCAATTGACCTGGTCGGGCATGAGGCTCTCTACTATCTGATGTACGACACATCGGACGTGGCACGCGCCATCTTCGAAAAGATCACCGACTACTACTTTCAGGTGAGCAGCAATATCTTTGAGGCAGCAGGGGACATGATTGATATATTCTTTATCGGGAATGATCTCGGTGGCCAGACCGGCCCGCTTTTGGGAATCGATCTCTTCGAAAAGTTCATCCTCCCCTCGCTCAAGCGTCTCATCGATCTCGGACACCGGTACGGTCTCAAGGTTATGCTCCACTGCTGTGGGGGGTTTCGTCCCCTCATACCGTCAATGATCCAGGCAGGGCTCGATGCCCTCCATGCACTGCAGCCCTATTGCGGCGGCATGGAACCTGCGGGTTTGAAACGGGATTTTGGAGAGAGAATTGTGCTGAACGGCGCCATTGACTCGCAGTCCGTGCTCATAGAGGGGAATCCGGATTATGTGCGCCAGGAAACCATGCGCACACTCAATATTTTATCCCCGGGAGGGGGGTATATCGCCGGCGCGAGTCACGATTATATACTTGAAGAGACACCGCTTGAGAACGTGCTTGCCATGTTTGATACCATTCAGGAGTACAGAAGGAATTAGCCATACTGACGTTCGGAGCAGTTCAATGTATAGTGCTCCTTGACATTGCGGTCTTCTCGTGATAGTATTTACCACCTTGGTGGTTACTATGGAAAGAAGATTGATAGAAAGCTTTCGGCAGCTCGGATTCAACGAGTATGAAGCCCGCGTATACGTGGAGATGCTCAGACACGCGGCTCCCACTACCGCGTATGAGATCGGGAAACTGTCCGGTGTTCCACATGCGAAGGTATATGAGGTCGTTGACAATCTCCGCAAGAAACAGATCGTCGTTCAGATCGAGGAAACCCCGAAAAAATACCTCCCTGTTGACCCTGATGAGGTCTTTTCCAACATAGAAAAAAGCTTCACTGTGAGTGTCCGCCTGGTTCGGGAAGAATTGCGTCATCTAAAAAAGGGGGAGACGGTGGACTACATCTTCAACATTTCCGGAAAAAAGCCAATCATCGAAAGAGCGAAACAGATGATCTCTTCCTCTCAGCACAGTATTCTCGTCGCTGTTGACCGGACTATGCTTGAAGCGCTCGAACAGGAGATGAAAATCGCACAGAGACGCGGTGTAGAGATCCATATCGTATTCTACGGTGACAGAAAAGAGATCGATTTTGAGAAGGTGTACAGCCACCGGCTCCAGGAACCTGACACAGAGCACTTCACATTTATCCTGCTCGATATTGACTTCAAGGAGGTTCTCGCGGGGACGATGTCCCGGAGCGCAAACGAGGGTCACGGTTTCTGGACAAAGAGCGTGTATCTCAGCAACATCATGCAGGATAATATCATCCACGAAATTTCTCTTGGAATCCTGGAGGAAAAACTGGGTCTACCGCAGATCCACCGATTGATCGGCCATGTCCCTGACCGAATCTGGGACAAAGCGATGACGCGTTTCAACCGGAAGTTTCATGTACGCTCGTCGTGAAGGATGGGTGATCAAAGGATTGGAAGCTGCTCTGGGTTGAGTAGTTGTCGTTATCAAAAAGATGTGGCTGGAAAGGGAGGGCGAGGAGCGAAAGATGGTGACCAGTGAGGGAATCGTGCCGGTACAGGGCGGTCTTTTGAAACTGCTCGATGAGGAGCAGATTGATATGCTCCACGAGGCGACGGTGGAACTGTTGAACGATGTGGGTATCAGGCTGCTTCACCATGAGGCGCTTGAGATTATGCGAGGGTGCGGGTGCATTACGGATCTGGATGAGAAGAAGGTAAAGATACCTGAAGAGGTGCTTATGAAGTATCTCGCAAATGCACCCTCTAAAGTTGCGCTCTTTGGAAGGGACCCGAAGTACGATATCATGCTTAATCCATCCGATGACGTATATGTCATGGGTGGGGCAGGTGCGCTCAATGTGATAGATCTGGACGGAGTGCGCAGACCCTCCACCCTTCAGGATCTTCGCGATCTGACGAGACTCGAGGACACCCTCGAGCACATGGATATTGCCCATTTCCTCGTCACACCGCAGGATATACCCCAGGACGGCTTCGAGATGATCACCTTTGCCGAGATGCTCAAGAACAACACTCGCAATTTTTATGCACTGGTTGGAGGATGCCGGGAGGGACTGAACTATGAGCTTGAGATGGCTGCTGTTGCTGCAGGTAACATCGATGAAGTGAAGAAAAAACCTTTTTTCGTTGGGGGGCTTTGCGTCATCAGTCCGCTCACCCAACCCGAGGATTTTGTGGAAGAACTTTTTGCATGCGGGGAGCACGATATCCCTGTCTACATCGAAGCAGATGCGCTCGCAGGCGGAACGACCCCGTATACCATATCCGGTACAGCGGTAGAAATCAATGCGAACGTGCTTGCTGCAGTGGCACTCGCACAGATGGCGAATCCAGGAGCGCCGTGCATCTACGCGTCTTCATCCGGCATCCTGGATATGCGAAGCCTCAACCTTGGAGGTTCGGCGCCTGAGTCCACCCTTCTCCACATGGCCCAGGCGCAGCTTGCTCATCACTACAGCCTGCCCTACTACGGTTCGAACACCCCTGATTCGAAGCTGCCTGATACACAGATGGGATATGAGAGTGCGCTGCACTTTCTGGGATGTGCGATGGGAGGCGTGAACATCATACACGTTGCGATCGGAAACCTGGAGATGATGAGCCTCGCCAATTACGAAAAATGCCTCATCGATAACGAGATACTGGGCGCGACCTTCCGCATGCTCGGAGGAATCGATTGCAGCCGCGATGCGATCGGTCTTGATGCCTTCAGGGAAGTCAAACACTCGGGACAGTTCATACAGACAGAGCACACGTTGCGGTATCTGCGCAAGGACCGCTGGGAACCGGAGCTCACGGACCGCAACAGCTGGACAAAGTGGCAGGCGCAGGCCGGAGGAAAGGACATGAGGGAGCGGGCGAGAGACAAAGCACGGGAAATATTGAAAAAGCACCACCCGGTGTACATCGGGGAGAGGGAAGCTTCCGAAATCGACAGGATCGCGCACGCCGCACAGGTTGAAATTGCCGCTCTGAGAAAGAAAAAATTGGGAACATGATTCCCATACATTTATAGAACGGAGGGACAAGGATGGGTGCAAAGCTTGCGATAGAAGGAGGAAAAAAGGTCGTTCCGGAGGGGGTTGAAAAACCCTGGCCGATTATCACACAACGAGACATGGATGCAGTGCATGCGGTATTGAAGCGGGGAATACTCTGGGGCCCTGATGCACCGGAGAAAACCGCCCTGGAGAAGGAGTGGGCGGATTACTGCGGGGTGAAGCACTGTCTTGTCACAAACTCGGGGACCTCGGCGATGCACGCCTGTGTTGCAGGAGTGGGAGTCGAGACCGGGGACGAGGTTATCGTACCCGCCTTTACATTCTGGGCAACGGCGCAGGCTGTGCTCTGCCAGAATGCCATACCGGTGTTCGTGGATATCGATCCGGTGAGCTACAACATAGATCCGAAAAAGATCGAACAGAAGATCACCGAACGCACGAAGGCAATCATCGTAGTGCACGTGCATGGGCTTCCCTGTGATATGGATGAGATCAGCGCAATTGGGAACAGGCACGGGCTTGAGGTCCTTGAAGATGCAGCGCACGCGCACGGATCCGAGTACAGGGGCAGAAAGGCGGGGAACCTGGGAGACATGGCGATGTTCAGCCTGAACGGGACCAAGAACCTCCCCGGCGGCGAGGGAGGGTTCGTTACCACAAACAATCCGGATTTCTTCGAAAAAGCACGGCTCACCTGTATGTTCGGTGAGAAAAAGGTACCCAAGGGGAACATCCGTCCTTACGACGCGCATACGATGGGGAACAACTACCGTCCCGTGGAGATGACGTGCGCATTTGTGCGGTCGCAGCTGAAGCGGCTTGACGAGTACAACCGCCTCCGAATCGAAAACGTCAACTATCTCAACCGGGAGTTGGGAAAGATCAAGGGAGTCATCACTCCTCCCGAGCTGCCTGATCGAAAGAACGTCTACCATATCTATCGCATCAAGCTCGATCATGGAGAAGCCGGTTATCCTGACATCGATGCTGAAGATTTTCGGTGGGCGGTCCAGAATGCTCTCTACGCAGAGGGAGTACCGGTCATGGAGTGGCACTCTTTTCCGGTACCTGGTCAGAAAATATTTCAAACGCTAGATGCCTACGGTAAGGGATGCCCGTGGAACTGCGGGCACGCGCGAAAAGGCATTACCTACGACGTAAACGACTATCCCGAAACACAGAAGATGTTTGCCTCAACCTTTGTGCTGTATACCATTTACGCATCGAATGGCCTGGAGCTCATGAAGTACTATGTCGAGGCATTTCAAAAGGTTTTTGACCGGCTGAATAGTGTCGTCAACAATCCGAAGTACTACACACGGATCAGGGCCACCGCCTGAACAGGGATCGCGCCTTTATTCAGGAGCAAACAAAACAGAGGGGGAGATATGAGAAGCTTCAAGGAACTTGCTCAAAAGGTAGTCGAAGAAAACAGGATCGCGCTTTTGGACATGGATACTTCCGAGATCGATCGCCTGCTCGATGCGATTGCCCGGGCGAAAAAGATACAGCTCTTTGGCATGGGACGGATGAAATGTGCGGTCAGGGCGTTTACCATGCGGCTCATGCATATGGGTTTGGATGCACACGTGGTGTATGACACCACCTGCCCGAACATCGCAAAGGGAGATCTCCTCATCGTGAACTGCGGCTGTACCGCGGTGGGTCTCGTCGTCATCAGGCTCGCCAAGAAGGCGGGTGCCACGGTGTGCGTGATTACGGCACATCCAGAATCCGAGGCAGGTCAGCTTGCGGATCTTACCGTCAGGCTCAGGGCACAGGTAAATCCCGGGAACCCAGATGAGCTTCCCTCGATTCAGCCGATGGCTGCGTGCTTCGAGCAGGCGATTTTTCTCTTCGAGGACATACTTATCATGATGCTCATGGAGAAACTTAAGGTGAGCGCACAGGAAATGGCGCGGCGCCACACCAACGTGGACGGCTACATGAGCATCGACTGATCGGATTGATCTGTCAGTGCAACTTCGATTGAGGAGGATTACCCATGGGAAAACGAACGGCCAGGAGTTATGTTCTTGATAAACCGCAGGGTACTTTTATACTGGGGGATTACGAGATCCCCGAACCAGAACCAGGCACCGTTTTGATGCGCATAGAGCTGTGCGGCGTGTGCGGCACTGATGTGCACACCTGGCAGAGCCTCGTGGAGACTCTGGAATATCCGATCTCTCTCGGACATGAGATGGTTGGAATCGTGGAAGCCCTCGGTGATGGTGTTCGGGCAGATTACATCGGAAAACCGCTGAAAGTCGGTGACAGGATCGGGGTGATACCTGCGATTCACTGCCACAAGTGCTACTTTTGCACCATCGTCAAGACCCCGGAAAAGTGCATCGACTGGAAGACCTACGGTACCTGGCCGCGTGCGGACCAGAAACCTTTTTTCACCGGCGGCTATGGAGACTACCTCTATATCCACGATCCCGATTCCGTATTCGTCAAAGTAGACACGACCCCGGAGCGTGGTATGTTCCTGGAGCCCATGGCTGTCGTTGTCCACGCAATGCTGCACGCCAGGATCGCGCCCGGTGACACGGTGGTGGTAAACGGCGCCGGACCGATAGGCCTTCTGACCATCGGGCTTGCAAAGACAGCGGGTGCCTCAAGAGTGATCGCCCTCGGGCGGAGAAACAGGCTCAGGCTCGATCTGGCTCAAAAGATGGGTGCCGATTATACCATCTGTCACGAAGACACTCCTGAACAGGAAGCGAGAAAGAAAACCGTGTTCCGTGAATCCTTGAACGGATACGGTGCTGACGTGGTGTTGAATACCGTGGGGACTGGACAGGCGTTCCTTGAATCCCTGGATTATGTGCGGGACTCCGGGACAGTTGTAGAGGTCGGCAACTTCGTCGATTCGGGCACAATTCCCTTCAACCCCTGCAAGCACCTGCTCGAAAAGGGGATAAAGATTATCGGGAGCTTTGACAATGAGGCGGAGCACTACGTGCGGGGTCTGCCAATCATCGCTGATGAGAGGATCCCTATTCCCGATCTCATCACCCACAGGGTTCCGCTCGAACGGCTCGAGGAGTGTCTTGCCGCCATCAGGGATGGAAAAAAGCTCGACGGAAAAGACATCGTGAAGATCGCCGTCGACCCATGGTTGTAGCGAGGGCTTGAACAGGTAAGAATTGTTGGAAAGGAGACTGAAGGACAATGCTGAAGAATATTCCCTCCATATTATCTCCAGATCTGTTCTTTCATATGATGCGCATGGGACACGGTGACGAGCTCGTCCTGGCGGATGGGGATTTTCCAGTAGTAACCTTCTCGCAGCGAGTCGTCTACGCCTACGGCCATGAGATACCCGCTTTGCTCGAGGCAATACTTGAGTTTTTTCCTCTGGATCCTTTTGTGGATATACCGGCCGCCCTTATGGCCCCGGTTGACGAGGGCGCAGACGAGCCGAAAAACTGGCAGCACTACAGGTCCATTATTTCGAAGTTTGAAGGCAGGTTTACGGATTTTGAATATGTGGAGAGATTCGATTTCTATGAGCGGGCGAAGAAATCGTTTCTCGTGGTTGCGACCACCGAGCCTGACGGGAATCTCATATTGAAGAAGGGGGTAGTGATGATGTAACGGCGTGGGTCAGGTGAAGATGGTGAATGGATCAGGGGCTTTCATGAATCATCTGAAATGCGAACAGAAAAATTTGGAAGACCTGCATGTTCTTTGACAAAATGGAAAAAAGTTTCTTGACAGAACTTCATTTTATGATACCGTTTACATGTAACCGTTTACAGATGAGTATACTATGCCCACTATACGTGACGTTGCAAAAAAGGCTGGAGTATCCACTGCCACGGTCTCACGGGTGCTCAATGACAATGATTACGTGAACGAGCGCACGAGATCCCTCGTTTTGAAGGTGATCGAAAAGCTCGATTATTCACCCAGTTACCTGGCACAGAGGATGAAGGGAGGCAAAACAAAATCCTTCGCCGTGCTGATTCCGGATTTTACAAATATCTACTACACGAATCTGTTGAACACCATTGAAAGGGAGGGAAGAGAAGAGGGGTATATCACCGTTATATGCACCACCGAGGTGGACTTCGAGCGTGAGCGTGAATATGTGCAGGAGCTGATTCACCGGCAGCTTGACGGCATCATATTCTGCTGGTACAGGGGTGCAAAGGAGCACAGCTCTTTTCTCACCAAGGTGGCGCAACGGGTGCCTGTTTTGATAATGGACCAGCCTTCAGCAGGGTTGCCAATATCCTCGGTATATACGGATGGGTTTCAGGGCTTGCGGATCGTTGTCGAATACCTTGTCAGCAGAGGCCATTCAAGGATCGGCATGATAAAGCCGCTGAGCTGTTATTCCGCAGTAAACATGCGATCAGCCGGATATGTATCGGCGTTAAGAGAGCACGGGTTGGAAGTGAGGGACAGATGGGTAGTGGAAAGCGGTTTCAGCATAGAGGGCGGGTATGAGGCAGCAGGGAAACTGTTGAGGAGGTCAGATGTGTCGGCAATCGCCACGGTTGACGATCTCATGGCTATCGGAGCATTGCAGTATGCTCTTGACAGGGGGTATGGGGTCCCTGAGGAAATCGCAATCACCGGTTTTGACGATATACCACTTGCCTCGCTTGTATCGCCGAAGCTGACCACAGTTGCCCAGTCAATAGAGGATATGGCCCGGGCCGCAACGAGGCAGCTGATACGAAAAATGGAGAACAACAGGGCGAAAAAGAGGGATATAGTCTTCACACCGAAGCTCGTTGTCAGGGGATCAGCCTGACACACGAAGATCAGCTGAGTGGTGCCTGCATTTGAAACGAGCTTTGGTGGAAAGGGGGTGATAGATACCACACACGGGATGAAAAACCGTTGCAGCTGTGAGTAATAGAAAAAAAATACTGCAGCACTCAATCCACACAAGAATCGAAGGAGGTTTTACATGAAAAGAATGAGAGCAGTGTTGGGTTTCACCATGGTACTCTGCGTTCTGTTTTCCTTTGGTATGCTCTCTGCGGGCGGTAAGGAAAAAGAGGCAGAGAAACCGGCACCCGGTGAGAAGATCGTTCTCAAGTTCACAGATTGGCAGGGGGGAAACGAAGGGATTCTCGCGTCCTACAAGGAGCTGATTAAGGTTTTCGAACAGGAGAATCCCGGCTACACCGTTGAGTACCAGCAGTACACGGTCACAACCTACAACGAGTTTCTGAAGCCTGCCCTCGCCGGAGGTGAGGCGCCCGACCTCTTTGCGGTCTATCCTGGACCCGACTTCTTCGAGGTGGTCAAATCAGGAGCCCTCGTCGACCTCAAACCGCACATCGACAAAGAGTGGAAAGGGTGGCTTGGACCCTCCTACAACTTCAAGGGAATTCAGCTCAAGAGCGGCATCTACGTGGTCCCCCAGGATGTCTGGACCGAGTGCATCTGGTACCACAAGGATATGCTCAGGGAGATCGGATGGGAGCCCCGCCACTTCACCGAATCCTTCAGCGTCGATGAGTACATCAAGATGGTGCCCGCTGCACGTGCAAAAGGTTGGGATGTCATGCTCGCAGGGTTCATCGAAACCTGGTGCTACTTCGATCCATTTTTCAACTTCGTGCACCAGCAGCAGCCAACCGAGTCGCCCGACATGGTCGAGCAGGCGATGAACGGTGAGATATCCTGGCAGCAGGATATATTCCGGAATGCCATCCAGGTGTTTGTTCGGCTCAACGATGCAGGGGTCTGGCGTGAGGATGCTTTGAACATGGATTATCAGGTGCAGGCATTCGGAAAGTGGCTCGAAAAGGAAGGGATCTTCATGTGGTCACAGGGGGACTGGTTCGCGAGCGCTATGAAGCCTGAGGACAACAACCCGGAAAACCCGAGCATCGGGATCATCCAGTACCCACTGGTGAATAAAAATTCCGTTGTCGCCTTCAACAAGAACTTCGGCACCGACATAGGCTGCTGGACAGGGTCCAAGCACCAGGAAAAAGCCATCGCCTTCCTGCGTCTGACGAATAGCCCAGCTGCAGCGAAGATATTTATCGGCAACGGCGTCAACCCTGCTGCAGGAGTTGATCCGAAAAACATTCCGAAGACTGAGAGCCCTGTGTTCAACGACTGCATTGCGCTGTATAACTCTCCGGGAAGGTTCAGTGAGGTGTATTACTACAATCCGGATGCAGTCAAGGCGCTCGGCGACGGCATCGGGAACGTGCTTCTCGGTGTCGACACCATTGATGGCGTCCTTGCCGGGCTTGACAAGATCTGCGGGTACAAGAAGTAGTGAATTGAGTGAAAGCCTGAAATGTGCGATGGGGAAACGTCTTTTCCCATCGCACAGGATTTAAACGCAACGATATCAAAGGGTAGCGCCTCATGTTTCAGAGTGAAATTTATGCCTGGGGAATAAAGAGAAGAGCCTATCTGTACCTGGTTCCTTCCCTCTTGATTTTCCTCGTTTTCGTGCTGACACCGGTGGTGTTTTCCCTTACCCTGAGCTTCTATAACTTTACCGGTTTTGATGCGAATATCTTTAAAGAGTATGTGGGCTTTAAGAACTACGGGACCCTCTTTGCAGACAAATACTTCTGGATTTCGGTGAGAAACACGATCTATTTCGTAGGTGCGAGTATATCCATTCAGGTTGCAATCGCACTCTTTCTTGCAATCATAATTTTTATCGGTCGCTTCAGATTGAGCATTCTGATCCGGACGATTATTTTCTTTCCTGGAGTTCTGGCCCCTGTTTCGGTGAGCCTTGCATGGCGCAGGATGCTCGAGCAGGACGGGGTGATAAACCAGATTCTCGGGATGAACTTTTCGTGGCTTTCCAGTGTGCAGCTTGCGATCTGGTGCGTCATTTTCGTGAGCATATGGCAGTGGGTGGGCTACAACCTGGTGATTTTCTATGCGGGCCTTCAATCGATAGACATCGAGATGCTCGAGGCGGCGGACGTGGACGGAGCGGGTTGGCTTACGAAAATCACGCGCATCATAATCCCGTCCATAGTGCCGGCCATCGTTCTCAATGTCATCCTCAACCTCATCGGAAGCTTCCGGGTGTTCGATGTGGTCTATGTCCTCACACGGGGCGGGCCGGTCCACAATTCTGAAGTCCTGACGACCATCATGTTCTACTACTCTTTTTCTGCCTACGGTCCGAACAAGATGGGGGTCGGGTCAGCGGTGGCGGTCATCATGTTCTTTGTGGTCATACTCTTTGGAGTTGCACGAATCCTGTATATGGAAAAGAGAGGATCTTGAGCAATGAGAAGGAAAAGGAAACCATCCGGTGACCGGACAGCTTCCTATGGCATAAGTTACAGGAGAAATCCCGGCTTTTTCATCCTGACAAGAATCATCATTCTTGTTTCCGTTATCGTAATACTTTTCCCGATTCTCTACATCTTCTCACTCTCTCTCCGTACCGAGAAAACCATGTATCAGGATACATTTTTCATCGTTCCCAAGGCGGTAACCCATAAGAACTACATCGCGGCCTGGGAGTATGCCAAGGTCAGGCTGAATGTAACGTTTCTACAGATGTTTCGCAACAGTATCATCTGCACGGTGAGCGCGATCGTACTTGCGATTTTATTCGCCTCTCTTGGATCTTTCAGCTTCAGCAACTTCAAGTTCAAAGGAAAAGAGCTGACCTTTACCACAATCATCGCAAGCTACGTGGTCCCACCGCAGGTGCTCCTCATACCGCTCTTCTTTATAATGAAGCGGCTTGGCATTCTGAACAACTATCTTGCGGTGATCTTCCCCTATATGGGGTTTTCGATACCGATTGCAACGCTCATACTCAGATCTTTCTTCGAGCAGATTCCCCACGAGATCAAGGAGGCTGCGAAAATAGACGGGGCGAGGGATTTTCAGGTGCTCCTCAGGATCGTTCTGCCCCTTGCCGCACCGGCAATCGCGTCCTGCATAATCCTTCTGTTTCTGGAAACCTGGAACGAGTTCATCTACGCGCTGGTATTTTTACAGAATCCAGAGATTCAAACCATACCTGTCGCGATCGCGCGTATCGCAGGGGGCAAGTTCAGGCTTCCGCTGGGAACCTATGGCGCTGCCATCATGATTACGGTCATCCCGGTCCTCGTCGTATTCATGCTCTTTCAGAAATGGTTCATCGCGGGGATGACCATGGGCGCGGTAAAGGGGTGATCGCTCCTGTCAACAGATGGATAGAAACAAACTATCAAAAACGGTCATTGAATAAAGGATAGGTGAATGCATGGGTATGAGGAAGTACAAAAGCGCTTAGTGGAAGAGAAGAAGAAAAACGAACTCCGGCCGAAAATCGGCCTCCTTCCCACAGGACATTTCTACTACTGGCCCCAGTTCCCGAAGCTCAAGGAGATGGGGACGAGGATGTATAAAAAACTCTTCAATATGCTTGAGGAGCGAGCTGAAGTGGTTGCGCCAGAACTCATCGACACAGCGGAGAAGGCCCGTAGAGCGGTAAAATACTTCAAGGAGGAGGGGGTGGATATGGTCCTGGTCTTCCCCTTGGGCTATACCCCGAGCATGCTCGTGGTCCCTGCTGCGTACGAGCTCGATGTGCCCATACGGCTCCTCAATGCTCACGAGGACAGCTCTTACGACTACACCACCGCAGATACCACCGTGTATCTGCACCACGAAGGGGTGTGCTGTATCCCAGAGTACGCAGGCGCCCTGGTAAATCTCGGGAGAAAATTCAAAATAAGGACCGGATTTTTCGATCAGCAGAGATTGTGGGAAGAGCTCGAGGCTGACTTCAGAGGAGCTGCTGCTGCACGCTTTTTTCGCCAGATGAACATCGGCCTCATTGGTGAGGTGTACACCCACATGGCGGACATGCCGATGGACGAGCACCGGCTTCTCAGAGCAACCGGCCGGATGCTGAAGCGGCCAGAGGTGGAGGAGGTCGAGGAGGCATTTCATCGTGTAACAAAAGAACAGCTTGCGGACATGTATCGTCAGTTCAGAACCCTCTATGAGGTAGACAAAACGGTCACGGATGAGCACATGCAATTTTCCGCACAGCTTGCCATTGCCTACGACGAGGTGATCAGAAGGCACGACATATTCGCATTCGGCTACTACTGGTGGGGGAAGAAGGAGCTCGTCACCCAGCTCAGGGCGCAGTCAAACCTTGCGGTTTCCCGACTTGCTGCGCTGGGGCGCCCGGGGGTGACAGAGGGGGATGTAAAGTCAGCCATGGCAATGAAGATCATGGACCTGTTCGGCGCAGGAGGGATGTTTGTCGAGTTCTTCTCCATGAATTTCGATGAGGATTTCATATTGATGGGCCACGACGGACCGAGCAACATCAACATGGCCTATGGAAGGCCGCGGCTGCAGCACCTGAAGGTGCACCACGGAAAATCCGGTCACGGGCTCGGGATTGATTTTGACATGAAAGAAGGTCCTGTGACCCTGCTCAACCTGACGCAGTTCAATGCAGGGGACACCTTCAAGATCATCTACTCGATCGGAGAGATCATTCCAGGGTCCATACTGAGCATTGGAAACCCGAATTGCCGTGTGCGCCTCCAGAAACAGATCCATGAGTTCATGGATGACTGGTGTCAGCAGGGACCTTCCCACCACATCGCGATCGGCTATGGTGACAGGAGCCGGGAGCTCGAAATCTTCGCCGAAGCGATGAAGTTTAAAATCCAGCGTGTGTAGAGGAAGCACCGAAATGGCACGACTCAACTCAACCGAACGGGTGATACACACCTTTACAGGACAGCCTCTCGACCGCCTTCCGGTATTCGACATCATCCATAACGTGGATTTCATAGAGCATGTGAGCGGAAAGAAGATCACTCCCCGGAATGCAGAGGATGTGACCTGCGAAGCGGTTCGAAAAACACTGGATCTGGTGCGGCACTTCTGTATACCCGAGGACCTGGAAAAGAAAGAGTATACAGATGAGGATGGTTTCGTGTACAGGGATGAGTGGTGGACGAAAGAGATCGTGTATCGCCCCATCAGCTCGATGGACGATGCCCTCAGGCTCATGAAAAAAGACATCGAGAGGATATACAAGAGCCTCGAGGATCAGAAGTTCTGTTATCAGGCCAAGGAGCAGCTGAATCTCTTCGGCGAGAAGTACTCCTATCCCGAGGAGGTGAACCGTCATTTCGAGCAGGTGGCAGGGAAGCTGGGCGATACCATGATGATCGCACCGGAGATCGTCCCAGGGCTCTATACCGCACAGAACAGGTACGGATTCGACTGGTTCATCTACATGTATCACGACTATCCAGAGCTCACCCTTGAATATTACGACGCCCTGATCGATCACGAGCTCTTCAGGATCGACAGCTTTGCCCCCACAGGACTCTCAAAGGTGGCGCTCGTTTCAGAATCGATCGCGTTCAATACAGGTCTCATCTGGCCCCCCCGGTTCATCAGAGAGGTGATCTTCCCGAGGGTGAAAAAGCTGATCGATGGTTGGAAGAAGCACGGCTACTTCGTGATCTGGCACAGTGACGGGAAAAAGTGGGAGGTAATAGAAGATATTCTTGCTTTGGGTGCGGATTCGATCAATCCATGCGAGCCGCTTGCATCTATGGAGGTGAAAAAGTTTCGGAAGCTTTACCCGGATACAGTCATCGGCTCCATGATCGATTGCCAGGACCTGCTTGCCTTCGGAACACCGGAGCAGGTCGCACAGGCAACCAGGAATGCCATTGAGGATTCGGGAGGGGCCAAAACATTGATCGGATCGACCTCTGAGATACATCCGGAAATCAGGGTCGATAATGCCCTCGCCATGTATGAGACAGCCAGAAATGCGTATTTGTAGAGGAGGCCGTCAATGAGGAAAAACAAGGCTCATATGCCGCATGCAGGGATCGTCGCGCTTGCGTTTCCCGGCTATTACCTGGGTGAGGAAATGGCGCCCACCAAGTACGAAGAGATGCTCACGCATCTGGACACACTCGAGCTCACGCAAGTCCGCGTCGACAATATCGTTACAGACACACATTCTGCGCGGGAGGCTGGGAGGGAGCTCGCGGAGAAAGGTGTTGATTTCATCTGCGCCGTTCTCACGACCTTCGTGCCGGATCACTTTCTCGTGGAGCTCCTCGATGCCTGCGATGTGCCGATCTTTCTCTATGCGATCGAGCAGGAGATCGGCTGTCTCTCCCTTGTGGGTGCAATGCTCAACAATCCAACTCTCCACGATCTGGACAAGCTGTATCAGCTTCAGGCAGGTGAGATCGGTGACAAACGGATACTGGGAAAGCTCATGATCTTCGCCCGTGCAGCGATGATGAAGAGAGCGCTCGGGGAGATGAGGGTGGGGTACATGGGCAAAAACCCTGATATCATGTTCAGCATGCAGGTGGATGAATACGGGTTGAAAAAGGTCATGGGGATCACGGTAGTTCCATTGAGGGACTTTGAATACACTGAGCGTGTCAGCCGTGTTTCAGAGGAAGAGGCCCGTGGAGACTGGGAGCGTCTGAAGGGTGAGGTAGGAGCTGTTGACGTGGTGGAAACAGACGGTGTGGAAGCATCGAAAGGATACCTGGCCATGGTAAAGATGGCAGAGGAAAAGCGTCTCGATGCGCTCTCCATTAACTGCTGGACTCACCTCAAGTCAAAGATTTGCCTTCCAGTGGCCCGCTTCAATGACCTGGGGATCGGTGCAGGGTGTGAGGGCGACCTTCACTCCACCATACTTCTGCGCCTTCTCTACGTGCTGTCAGGGCGTTCCGCAATTAACGGTGATTTCTTCCGCCTGTATCCGGATAAAAACCAGATCATGTTCTCCCATTGCGGAGCCGGCTCATTCTCGCTCGCGAGCAGCAGGAAGGACATTCACATCCACTCATCCATCGAGACCCATGATGGGATGGGGGTGTTCTTTCCAGTGGAAAAGCCTGGAAAGGTGACTGCGGTGAACCTGATCGGCTCACGGGCTGGATACCGGCTGGCTGTGATGGTCGGTGAAGTCGCTGAGGCTGATAAAAGCTACGAAGGAAACCCGATGAATGTGCAGTTCGAAAAACCGGTGGGGGACATACTTCAGGATGCGGTGCGGTTTGGCGCGGGTCATCACTGGAGCATCACCTATGGAAATTATGGGGAAGAGTTTGCGCTTCTCGCACGGTTTCTGGGGATCGAGTTTCACCTGCTGAGCTGAATAAATGGGATGATCTTTTTTCGTGCTGTATACTTTATCTGTTATTACCTCGCCCGGAATAAAAATCCGCTGTAGTGTGCGACAATAGCATCCTGCCAGTGTTTCTTTACGGTATTTAAATCAGAAAAGACTTTTTTAAATGCCGAAACGTACTTCTCCATTAGCTCAATCCCATTTGGTGGTTGAAAACCGACGATGCAGGTGTATCTGTCACAGAGGTCATTCGCATTTGGGTAGTCTTCGCCTCTGTATACGATTTTCCTTCCCCGGTCTGAATGATTCCAGGGATACCCGCTTGCCCCATATCCAAGTTTTGTCTGAAACAGATCCTGAGCAGGAACTGGCATTGTCTGCCACTGCCCGACCTGCACCCCCTCCGCGAAGAGGGCTTTCTCGACTCCGATGCGAAACTCTCTCGGAGTCATGTTGATATCCACTTCCTCAGGGTAAAATTCGACTATATACATCCAGTATACATGGGTACAGCCGTCCGGTACATATGGAGTGTGAATTCCCGGTATTTCTTTCAACTGCTCGGTGAGGTAATTGCAATTTCGTATTCTTGACTCGTTATATTCATCCAATCTTTTGAGTTGGGCCCGGGCAAAAGCGGCTGGGAGCTCCTGATTTCTATACATGTATCCGAGGATTGACGCGTTGTAGACCCGAAGCTTTGTCTCGTCATCTATCTCATCACCAAACATTCTGAGCATTTTCGCCCGCATATGGTAGCTATTATCATCCATGACCAGGAGACCACCCTCACCTGAGCAGAGATTCTTCGAGCTATTCAGGCTGAATGCCGCGATGTCTCCAAATGTGCCGACCTTTTTTCCATTGTACTGTGCACCGTGGGCCTGGCATGCATCTTCAACCACATACAGCCCATGTTTTTCTGCAATTTGTGATATTCTGTCCATGTCTGCCGGGAGGCCATGCAAATGTACAGGAATGACTGCCTTTGTATTTTGAGTAATTTCCTTTTCTATTTTATCCGGATCTATCGTATAGGTTTCTCTATCGATATCCA
>Ga0180438_10002553_pt1 | contig 29436 bp, 26 predicted proteins | sample SS_ome_12_FD_132455 | JGI IMG/M metagenome (GOLD analysis project Ga0180438, IMG submission 132455) | Hypersaline lake sediment archaeal communities from the Salton Sea, California, USA - SS_3_D_2 metaG | ecosystem: Environmental > Aquatic > Non-marine Saline and Alkaline > Hypersaline >...
CGCTCCTTGGGTGGTGACGGCTTTGTAGCCGAATGCAACAACGGTACGATAGACCGTTCGGACGTCCTGCTTCTCGGCGAGTTGCGGACGTTCCACCGTCTGATCGAACAGATGAGAAAACCGCCCCTGGAATGCGTCCGTCTCTCTGAACAGTTAAACGAGCAGGTGTCCCGTGTTTCTCGGCCGGTTTCCTTCGAAATCGACTGTGGGCCCCATGTTCTCAGGCTCTCGGAGCGAACACACGTGATGGGCGTTCTCAACGTGACCCCCGATTCCTTTTCCGACGCTGGACAGTATTATGAGACCGACCGAGCCGTGGAAAGAGCCTATGAGATGGCCGAAGAAGGCGCGGATATCATCGATATTGGGGGAGAATCCACCCGTCCGGGGTCGGATTCCATATCAACTGAGGAGGAACTGGCCCGCGTTATTCCTGTAATACAACGGCTCCACGGACGGATCAACGTTCCCATATCCATCGATACAACCAAGTCCATCGTGGCCCGGGAGGCTATCAAGGCGGGTGCTCACATTGTGAACGATATCAGCGCTCTTCGCTACGATCCCGGAATGGCAGGTGTCGTGGCCGAACATGGGATTCCCCTGATTCTCATGCATATGAAAGGCTTGCCCAAGAATATGCAGAAAAATCCCACGTATACGGACCTTATCGGCGAAATCTATGAATTCTTGGATGAGCGTGTTGAAACAGCCGTGGAGGCCGGCATTGCCAGGGATCGAATTATCGTAGACCCGGGAATCGGTTTTGGGAAGAAGTGGCCGGATAATTTTATCCTGCTAAGCCGGTTGAAACAGTTTCACGGCCTGGGCTGTCCTTTGCTCATCGGTGTGTCGAGAAAATCGTTCATCGGATGGGCGTTGAACCGGCCCGAGGACGACCGCGTGATGGGGACTGCGGCAGCAGTGGCGGCCAGCATCCTGAAAGGGGCTCATATCGTTCGGGTCCATGACGTGAAAGAAATGGTTCAGGTCGTACAGATCGTCGACCGGATCAGAAACACGGTACCGTCGGGTCTCTGATCCTGTACCCTTAAGAGAGGAAGAACCGGATCATGAACATCAATGTCACACTCTTTCGCATCGGCTTTCTGCCGGTGGGTATCATCGATGTACTGGATATTCTGCTCGTGGCCTATATTCTCTATAAGCTTTATACCATCATGCATCGGACACGAGCGGTACAGATGTTTATCGGTTTGATCCTTATTTTCGTCGTCTCCTTTTTCTCCCAGGCGTTCCACATGCAGGAGATGACCTGGATATTCGGGAAATTGAGCACGGTATGGCTGGTCGCGTTTGTGATCTTGTTTCAACCGGAGCTTCGGCGCGTGTTGACGTTGATGGGGCAAAGCCGTCTTATCCGGTTTTTTACTAAAGAACAAACGAGTGTCGTCATCAGCGAGATTGTGAACGGCGCCATCGAACTCTCCGGACGGGGATATGGCGGGCTCATCGTACTGGTCAGGGACACGGGTGTAAAATCGGTCATCGAATCGGGTGTACAGATTCAATCCATGGTGACGTCCTCCATCATCGTCTCCATCTTTAACCCGCGTTCGCCGCTTCACGACGGGGCCATCATCATCCAGAATGACATCATCGAGGCGGCGAAATGCATTCTGCCACTGAACCGGAATCCCATCATGGAGCATCGCTGGGGCACGCGTCACAGGGCGGCACTGGGCATGTCCGAAGAATCCGACGCGCTGATTATCGTCGTATCCGAAGAAACGGGGGCGATTTCCATAGCAGAAAACGGAGAAATGATCAGCCGGATCGATCACGCCGACCTATTGGACATCATTACCCAGAAACTTCGAAAGGGATCTCGTAAATCCGGATCCATGTAGTGGATATCGAGTGAGTGACAATGGATTTCTCTTGATATTCGGGACGATTTTTACTATCTTATAAAAAATTAAAAATCATACGCATGGACTTATTTTTATACGCATTATCTCGAAACCATGAGCCTGTTACTGTGTAAAGCCATTTTAATCCCTTCGAATATTTTCGAATATCGAGGTGAGCATGACGAAAAAAGCGGGTAACTCACTATTTTTGCTGGTTTTGTTTTACTTCTTGATGATGTCGGTATTTTCGGCTCAAGCTCAAGAATTTCCGACGCGAAACCGAGCAGCCCAGTATTATCTGGGCACGGAGGATGAGCTCCTGATTCCCATCAACATATGGGGATTCGTGCAAAAGCCGGGACAGTACATGGTGCCCAACAATACGGACCTCATTTCCTTGATGTCTTTCGCAGGCGGACCGACGAATGGTGCAAACACCAGTGGCATTCAGATTGTACGGAGTGATCCGAGATACGGGAACCGTGTCTGGAAGGTGAACGTGAAAAAGTATTTGGAGACAGCCGACGACAAGCTCGTTCCCCTTCTGAAACCCGGTGATACGGTCATCGTGAAGGGAACCGCGTTCAATAAAGTGAAAAGCTTTTTTTCGTTTCTGACGTCGTTTGCTATTTTTGCCCAAATGCTGTACTGGATCGTAATCGTGCAGGATCGAATTTAGATGATATTGGAGATTGTATTTTGAAAGGTGTTGTACTGGCTGGAGGCTTGGGTACCCGTCTTCTTCCTCTCACAAAAGTGACGAATAAACATCTCCTGCCCATTTATAACAAACCCATGATCTATTACCCCATCGAGACGCTGGTGCGGGCGGGAATCGCTGAAATTTTAATCGTCACGGGTGGAAATAATGCAGGCGACTTTCTGAGGTTGCTGGGAAACGGAAAAGAGTTTGGATTGAAGCATCTTCACTATACATACCAGGAAGGTGAGGGAGGCATCGCCGAGGCTCTGAGTCTCGCCGAACATTTTGCGGATGAAGAGCCGATTCTCGTCATCCTGGGAGATAACATCATCGAGGCGAATATCAAGGAGCCGGTCCAGAGTTTCAAGAAACAGGGCAAAGGTGCCAAAATCCTCCTGAAGGAAGTGGACGATCCTGAGCGATTCGGGGTTGCCGAAATCCAAGGGGGCAAAGTCATCAACATCGTCGAGAAGCCTAAAAAACCCAAGACCCGTTATGCCGTAACCGGACTGTATATGTACGATTCTTACGTTTTCGAGATCATCCATGGTCTCAAACCCTCTGACAGGGGAGAGTTGGAGATCACGGATGTGAACAACGCATACATAAAAAAAGGGGAGATGACCTTCAGCATTCTAGAAGGATGGTGGACGGATGCGGGGACATTTGAATCGCTGTTCAAAGCCAATTTTTTGATTTCTCAAAAGCACAAAAAACGCGATGGTAACTCCATTCAGACGAGTTAGCCTTGGAGGGATAGCATGCGTCGAATCCCATATTATCTTTTGATCGTTATCCTAACGTCCAGTTCATATCTGCAGGGCACAACCAAACAAGGCGGTAGGGGGTTGATGTACGTCCACTCCGCTCAGGTACTTCCCAAAGGATACCTGCAATTCTACGGAGGCATCCGCTATTTCGGCAAAGTCGCCAAGTTTGGAGCAGGCTCCGGAGCCTATACGCTCTGGAACGTCCAGGGATTCACGACGTTCAACCTGGGATTGAGCTCGCATTTTGAGCTGGCACTGTCACCCATCCTCTACCAGGATACCAATCGAGGATCGGGCTGGTCTAAGGAAGCCATCAATTTTCCCGATGATCTTCTCATAAGCGTCAAGATGGGTTCCATGGGAGCACTGGAGAGCCCGTTTGTCTTCGGCGGAATGCTCTACACACGGATTCCCACAGCTCGCACGCATAACATCATCTACGAACCGTATTCTGCGGGTTCGACGGAAATCGGCATCACCGGTCTTGTGTCCTATTTTCAGAATCCGGCATTCCCCGAAGAGGGGTGGTCGATACATGGCAATCTGGGTTACCTGAACCACAACGACGTGGGTCAGGAAATTGGCCTCGATCCTCTGGATACCCCGCAGAACATGAGCACGGAAATTTTGTGGGGTCTGGGATGGCGGTACCCGGCGGGCACGTTCGATTTCTCCGCGGAAATACATTCGCGCATGTTCCTGCAGAATCCCCCGCCCAGCGCGTTCAGTGCAGAAGATATGACGTACCTGACGGCCGGTATTTATTACAAACCCTATCCATGGGTCACCTTCGAGATGGGCATTGATTTCCGCCTGTCCTCCGATAAAGACGAATCGGATTACCAGAGAACCCCAAGAGAGAAACCCTCGGAGGATTTTCCCAATTACCCGGCATGGCGGAGTATCCTGGGTGTTAAGCTGGCCATTCTGCCTACCCATCTGTATTCTGCGTCGGACAGCGACCTTCTCCGGCAGAGAGCGGAGGAGAGGAAGGAAGTTCTGGAACGCATGATCAAGGGACAGGAACAGACCGAGGATGCGGAGGGCGAGCTCGAGAGAATACGGGCCGAAAGAAGGAGAATCGAAGAAGAACTCATGCGCTTGAGAAAGCTTCTGGAGGCAGAGAAGAAGAAAAAAGAAAAAGAAGAAAAACAGGAAGAGATATAATCAGAGAAGACCACTCAATATCCATCTGATTTTATGAGAAATAAACCCTACCTGTCGCGGGCAAGTAGGGTTTTTAAATCTCCCTGTTTGAAAAATGGTGGGTGCTATTGTGTTAGAGAATAGGGAACGATTCGCAGGACGAATCATACTGCTCTTGACAGCCTGTGTGTTGATTCTCACGGTTGCGGAGAGCGTTTTTTCTCAAGAGTCACAGGAAAAGACGGATTTTTCCTACGGGGAACGGCTGTTCAACGAAGGTTTTTACGACCTGGCCATGATCCAATTTCAAGATTTTGTCGACCATTATCCGGCAAGTCCGCTTGCCGCACAGGCCCAGTTTTTCGTCGGTCAGAGTGCGTTTGAATCTGAGAAGTTCGATATCGCCCAGAAGGCGTACATGGATCTCATCCTCCGATATCCTGCTTCATCCTGGGTCGACCACGCCCAATTGCGAATCGGAGACTGTTTCCAAAAAATGGGCATGATGGACGAGGCCGCGGAATCTTATCTGCGGGTCTTCAACGCGTATCCTAAAAGCTCGTGGGCCATGGAAGGCTTGTACCGCAGCAGCACCCTGTCCATGGAACAGGGACATTTCCTGAAGGCGGAATCCGTGGCGAGCCTGCTCCTGGACAACGCTACGGGTGAATACCGGTCCAAGGCTATTCTTCTTCTCTCCGACATCTATGTCCTGCAAGAGGCGTACGAAAAGGCCATATCAGTGCTTCAGCCTCTCCTGGAACACCCGATTCAAGAATCCGACAACATCGAAATCCGCTACAGGCTGGGTCGAATACGAGAACAGCTGGGACACTGGGGCGAGAGTATATCCCAGTATCGGCAAGTCATCTCCCTTCCGGGAGCCGATGATGTGCGGCAGAAGGCAGCGTACAATCTGGGATGGCTGCTGACCATCCAGGACGAGGGTATTCAGGCAGTAAATGCCTTTGGAGAGGCGATAAAAATCGGAAGCGATGAGCATATACGAAACCAGGCGATGTATCATCTCGGGTTGATACATGCCGGACAGAATGCCTATCCATCGGCTCTGGAGATGTTCAACAAAATCGACAACGCCAGGAGTGAATCACGACTTCGGTGGCCGGCGCGATACGAGAAAGCCAAATGCCTCGACGCGCTGAAGCGATCTGACGAGGCTGCTGCCCTGTATGAGTCCATTCTTCAAGAGGTATCGGCGTCCCCTGTTGTCGTTAAAAAAAGCTTTCTTACTCTTGCGCAGCGATGTATTCAGGATCAAACGTACCAACGTGCGTTGCAATTGTATGACAAGTACCTCCGGCTCTTTCCCGACGATCCCCTCGTGGATGCGGTGCTTCTTCAGGAGGGCAAGCTCTATATCGATCCTTTGTCGCTTTGGGTCGAAGGATTTGCTGTGCTGCGCCGTGTATGGACAGACTGGCCGGAAAGCCCGCGCATCCCGGAAGCGCGCTTCGTCTACGCAGAAGGTTTGGAAAAGCTGGACAGATTCCAGGAAGCTGTCCAGATGTATCGAACGATCCGGGATGGCTATCCCACATCGTCCTGGGCCAGGAGGGCAGAGGATAAGATCGAAAGGCTCGTCCCCCTGCAGGGTGTCGATATGAAGCAGGGACTGTCGAGGTTCTCGGAAGTCGTCCAGACGATGCTTCTGAGACCCAACGATGCCGACCTGTTATGGACGATGGGCAAGCTGTCCCTGGAGAATCTTGGGCAGTTCGAAGATGCTGTGGCTCTGTTCACACGCTTTCTCTCTGAAGAAGCCAGTCGTGGCAGACGGGATGAAGTGCTTTACCATCTGGCGAAAAGCTACGAGGCGCTTTACCTGAGGGATCAGGACAACTCACAACTGGAACGGGCCATGAACGCCTGCAGATCCCTGATTTCCGAGTATCCAGAAAGCGCCTGGTCGGACGACGCGCACATTTTCCTCGTTCAGTGGGAGACGGCATCGTCTCCACAACTGACATACCGACGTTACTTAGATATTTCAAAACAGTATCCTAAAAGTGAAAAATTAGACGAGATTCTATACAGGCTGGGCATGACTGCTGTGGAGGCCGATTCCCTGCCATTGGCACTGGTTGTGTTGCAAGAGCATCACCAACGGTTTCCGGAGAGCCCATTTGACGAGGAAATCGTTTATCGGATGGGTAAAATCCGTTTCGATCAAGGAAACGATTCTGAAGCGGATTCCATCCTCCAATATGTCTCGGAACGGTTTCCCCAGGGACGGTTTATGCCTCAGGTCCTTTTTTACAGGGCCCAAATCGCTCAGAATCGCAATGACACGAAGAGGGCAGCCGCCCTGCTGGAGAACCTGAGACAGCGATTTTCATATTCTCCGTGGGCTCAACAGGGAATCCCACTTCTGGGTAAATGCCATATCCTCAACCGGGATTATGCCCGGGCAGTCGCTCTTTTCCGATACGCCCTGGAATCCGACAGCTTGCACCAGTGGTCTGCATCCGTCGGTCTCAGCGTCCCCAAGGAGTCCAGGAGAAAAGACTATCTCTGGGGACTTGCCCAGGCATACCAGGGTTTAAAAGACTATAAAAAGGCAAAACAAGCCTACTTCGATTACTTGAGGGAGGGAGCGAGCCCCCAGGATCGGGTGAGAGTGTTCTACGCCCTGTCCGCTCTTGCCGAAGAGGAGGGACGGATTTCCCGGGCTGAAGATTACCTGAGCCGATTGGTCAAAGAAACGGCTTCCGATACCACGGCCGAGGCGCTGGGGCATCTGCGCTTCCGTCTGGAACAGTATTCGGCTGCCGTGGAGGCGTTCGACCGGGCTTTGGGACTGACCCAGACAGACGAGCACCGGGCCTCTCTGTCTGCACGAATCATCGTTTGCCAACTTCGGGAGAATCAGATTCCCCAGGCCGAAGTTCGGATCAACGTATTCAATCAATCCTACAGCCGGACACCCGATTTCCGCCAGCACCAGGCTGAGTTCTTACTGGAAAAAGGAAAAGCGTATGTGCGGCGCAAGGATTTTGATCTGGCATTACAGTCTGTCCAGGAAGTCGTCCAGAGATACGGCAACACCCAATTCAGGATGGAGGCGGAACTGGAGATGGGTCGAATCTACCTGGTCACAAATCGGATCGAAGAGGCCCTGAACATACTCACAGAGATGCCGCGTCGGTATCCTCAGCATCCCATGCTGGCTCACGTATACCTCAACCTGGGGGATCACTACTATCGGTCGCAGCAGTACGAAAATGCCTTGCATGCGTTCAAACGCACCGTGGAACTCGGCCGGGAAACCGATTCAGATGCCACGCCCCTGGGCATGCGCTACCTGATTCGCGTCTACGATTCGTTGCGCATGTATGATGCCGCCCTGCATCTCACGCGGGACTACATTCAGCGTTATCCCGATGCGGAAGACATCCTGCAGAAGCGTGTCCAAATCGGTCTTTTTTACATGAAGCTGAACGAGTACGGCCGGGCCATCGAGGTGTTCCGCGACGTGAAGAAGGCCGCCGATTACGAGACCGAAGCGGAAATCCAGTACTGGATCGGCTCGTGTTTCTCCAGTATGGGACAGTTCCAACAAGCCGTCTTCGAATTCATGAGAGTGGCCTACCTCTCCAAGCCCACAAAGCTGCCCTGGGCAACGACAGCTCTGTACGAGGCCGGACAGGCTTACCTGAAGCTGGAACAGCCCGACCAGGCCAAGAAACTGTTCGAACAAATCGTACGGCGGGAGGGGGGCGCCAGCGATATGGGACGGATTGCCCGGGAGCGCATCGAGGAAATCAAAGCGTTGAAAGAAGGGAAAGAGTCACGTTGAATCATGATTCCGACATTCCCTGGCAGGAGATCGATCCGCTACTGGATCGGGCGCTGCGGGAAGATTTAGGCGACATCGGCGATTTGACCACCGATTGCACGATTCCCGAAGATTTGCAGGGCAGGGGTGAGCTTATCGTCCGCGAGAACGGTATCGTCGCAGGACTTTTTATCGTTGGCCGGTTATTCGAAAAAATCGATGAACGGTTGTCTGTTGATTTTCAGGCATCGGATGGTTCGGAGGTATCCCCGGGAGATGTGCTCAGCGTGGTCGAGGGTACTGTGTCCAGCATCCTCAAGGCGGAGCGCACGGCGCTGAATTTTATTCAGAGGCTTTCCGGGATCGCCACACTGACGCATCGATTCGTTTCGGCCGTCGATGGAACCGGCGTGATGATTCTGGATACGCGTAAGACCACGCCGCAATTCCGGTGGCTTGAAAAATACGCCGTGCGCCAGGGAGGAGGCCAGAACCATCGGTTCGGACTGTTCGACATGGTGCTCATCAAGGACAATCATATCGATGCATGCGGAGGCATCACGCCGGCTGTCGAGCGCTGTATCGCGAAGCTGAAGGAAAAAGGTTACGACGTGAAGATCGAAGTCGAATGCCGGACCCTGGATGACGTCCGCGAAGCATCCCGGCTGCCCGTCCATCGCATCATGCTGGACAACATGGATACAGAGACGATGCGGCGCGCGGTGGAAATCGTCCGCCGTCGCATGGAGGTAGAAGCGTCGGGTAACGTATCCCTGGAAAACGTTCGGAAAATCGCAGAAAACGGCGTGGATTTAATCTCTGTGGGTGCCTTGACCCATTCCTATCGATCCCTGGATATTTCCCTGTTGATTCGGTAGACGCACGGCTCGACAGGCGAAAGTTGATAGAGATTAGTGCAAATTGGTCGTTTGGTAAATCTCTATTTTAACTACAAATCGGTATGAATTATCACAGAAAGGCGTTCATTTTTAAGAATATGTTTGCATAAAACAAAAAATTTTTTAAATTGTGACGTACCTATACGATGACGGTTATTGGGAGGATTTCTATGCTGGAGATACGATTTCATGGACGAGGTGGACAGGGAGCTGTGAAGGCTTCCGACATACTCGCCATGGCTGCTTTTAAGGAGGGGAAAGAGGTACAGGCTTTCCCCTTTTTTGGTGTTGAACGCCGCGGTGCGCCCGTGACAGCGTTTACCCGTATTAGTGACGATGAGATACGTATCCATTGTTACATCTATGAACCCCATGTTTTGGTTATTCTGGATCCCACCCTGATAGGTGCGGTGCCCTTAACCGACGGCTTAAGACCCGACGGGAAGATCATCATCAATACAGAGCGAAAAGCGGAGGATTTTACGTTTCCAGAGGCGAAGAATCCTCGAGTATATACGGTGGACTGTTCTTCCATCGCTCTGAAGCACGGTCTCGGAACCGAAGCAGCCCCTATCGTCAATACGGCTATCCTGGGAGCCGTTTCCAAGGCAACCGAACTCGCTTCCATCGAATCCATCATGGAGGCCATCAAGGAAAAAATACCCGTGAACAAAGAGGAAAACGCCAAGGCCGCGAAAGAAACGTACGACAAGCTGAAGGGTTAGGAGGTTTTGATGCCCAAGAAAAAAGATGATTCCGAAATTGTCGAATTAACAGGCGCGAAGGATATGCCACCCATGCCTGCGTCCATAGGCAGCATGCGGATGAACAAGACGGCATCGTGGCGTTCGATTCGCCCTATTATTATAGAAGAGAAATGCAAGCGCTGTATGATTTGCTGGAAATACTGCCCGGAGCCGGCCATCTTTCCCACCGATCCGCCGACCATCGATTACGACTACTGCAAAGGGTGTGGTATTTGTATTCTCGAATGCCCGTTCGACGCTATCGAATCGGAAAAAGAGGGAAAGTGAGAGGAGACCGAAGATGAAGAAAGTTTTAACCGGAAATTTTGCAGCAGCTTACGGTGCGGCAGCGGCACGCGTGAACGTGATCGCAGCGTATCCCATCACTCCCCAGACCACCATCGTCGAGATCATGTCGGAAATCGTGGCAGACGGTCTTTTAGACGCCGATTTTGTGAAAGTGGAATCGGAGCATTCGGCCCTGGCTGCGTGCATCGGAGCCCAATCGGCGGGCGCCCGCACGTTCACAGCCACATCGGCGCAGGGTCTGGCCCTGATGCACGAACTCATCCACTGGGCAGCCCACGGACGGCTTCCCATCGTGCTGGCGAACGTGAACCGGGCCATGGCTCCTGGCTGGTCCATTTGGGCGGACGCCACTGACTCGATATCCCAGCGGGATACAGGGTGGATGCAGATGTACTGTGAGAACAATCAGGAGGTATTCGATACCATCCTGATGGCCTATAAAATCGGGGAGCACGATGATATACTGCTTCCCACCCTGGTCAACCTGGATGCCTTTTTTCTCTCCCATACATCCCAAGTGGTAGATATGTACGACCAGAAAACCATCAACAAATTCCTGCCTCCGTACAATCCGAAAATCAAACTGGATGTCGATCATCCCAGAGCGTTCGGGGGGCTCACATCCCCGGATCATTACTATGAATTTTCCTACATGATTCATGAAGCGCAGGTACGCGCCAAGGAGCATATCCGCCGGGTGGGCAAGGAATTCGGAGAGATGTTCGGCAGAGAGTACGGACTAACCGAAGCCTATCGCTGCGACGATGCCGAATTCATCCTGGTGACCTATGGCACCATTGCCGGTACAACCAAGGATGCCGTGGACAGGATGCGGGAGAAGGGAATCCCCGTGGGTACTCTGAAAATACGATACCTCCGGCCATTCCCCAGCGAAGACGTGCAGAAGGTGCTGGGCAATGTTAAGAAGATCGGCGTGATAGACAGAGCCGTCTCTTTCGGCCAAGAAGGTCCGTTCTTCTCCGAAGTCAAATCCTCGATGTACGGCTTTGATATTCCCCATTACGGTTTCATCGCCGGATTGGGCGGACGTGATGTGTCCATCATGGACATCGAATCCACGGTGACGCATATGCAGAAAAACGAGCCCAGCAATCTCGTTTGGATAGGAGTCAAGAAATGAGCACGGAAACGAAAACCAAGAAAAAAATAAAACTGACGCTACCCGATGATGAAATCATGTCTCCTGGCCATCTCGCGTGTCAGGGGTGCGGTGCATCCCTGGCTATGCGGTATGCGTTGAAGGCACTGGGCCGAAAAACGATTCTTTCCATCCCGGCCTGCTGCTGGGCTGTCATCGACGGACCTTTTCCGTATTCAGCGGCCAGTGTGCCCGTTCAGCAATGTGCGTTTGAATCGGCCGCAGCCACGGCTGGCGGAATCAGTCATGCTCTGTCCCAGCTTCATCAGGAGGATGTGACGGCCGTCGCATGGGCCGGCGACGGGGGAACGTTCGATATCGGCATTCAGGCACTCTCGGGCGCTGCTGAGCGGGGAGACAACATCATCTATATCGTGTACGACAATGAAGCCTACATGAATACGGGAATCCAGCGATCGTCGGCAACGCCTCATGGGGCGTGGACAACGACGACGCCCGTAAAGCATTATAAGAAGGGAAGAAAAAAGAACATCATGGAAATCATGGTGGCCCATCAAATCCCGTACTGCGCCACGGCCAACATAGCCTATCCCGAAGATTTGATCAAGAAATTACAGAAAGCCAAGGAGATGAAGGGCACTAAATTTTTCCATCTGTATGCTCCGTGTCCAACGGGATGGAAGCATCCACCGGATATTACCATCCAGATTGCGCGATTGGCCACGGAAACCAACGTGTTTCCCATATACGAGGTCACCGACGGTGTTTATAAAATCAATAAGAAGATCAAGAATCCGAAGCCGGTTTCCGAATACCTAAAACTGCAGGGTCGTTTCCGACATCTTCCTCAGGAAGAAGTGGATTTTATCCAATCCGAAGTGGATCGTAAATGGGATAGGTTGTTGAAATTGGAACAGGCGTTCGGTGAAATAACAGATTAATAAAATTGGACTCTTAGTACATTGTTTTTATTGATTCGTGGTATTTAAATTTATATATAAATGAGCAAAGCGCTCAATAAACGAAAAGGAGGAAGGTAGTAACAACCGACTAAATTAATGCAACATCATCAATCAGTGGCCTTCACTGCTTAATAGTGTTTTCCCGCAAATTTTAATGGTTATCTTGCAATCGTCATTGTTTGAAACATTATTAAACAGCGAAAAAAAATCGAAAGGAGTCTGTGATGCAGGGTAACAAACTTTATGTGGGAAATCTAAGCTATGGCGTGACGAGAAAGCAGTTGGAAGATTTGTTTGCCGAGCATGGCGAAGTGAGAGATGTCAAAATAATTGAAGGGAAGGGTTTTGGGTTTGTTGAAATGTCTAACCAGGGAGATGCCATCAAGGCAAAGGATGCACTGAACGGTTTTGATTTTGAAGGACGGACCCTGAAAGTCGATGAGGCGCGTCCGCCGAGAAAAAAAGAAGGCAGGGGGCATCGAAGATATTAATAAAACAGGGTGATCCTCTTTAATCATCATGGGATTTTTTATGAATCCGGTCGTCATGAAGGGAGTGTTATCAAGAATAGAGCCCAACAATCCATCGAACGTTACCTTCAAGAAATCAGCAAAGTTCCGCTATTAAGTCAAGAATGGGAAATTGAACTGGCACGAAGAATCAAGAAAAACGATCGGGATGCTCTGGAGAAGCTGACAAAAGCAAACCTTCGATTTGTCGTAAGTGTAGCAAAACAATACCAGAACAGGGGACTTACTCTTGGTGATCTCATCAATGAGGGAAACATCGGGCTTATGAAGGCAGCGGAACGATTTGATGAGACCAGAGGTTTCAAATTTATATCGTATGCAGTCTGGTGGATCCGTCAATCGATCATTCAAGCGTTAGGGGAGCAATCGAGGATTGTTCGTCTTCCCCTTAATAGAGTGGGGGCGCTAAAAAAAATCAATAAAGCTTCCCATACTCTTGAACAGGAATTCGAGAGACAGCCAAGTGCTGAAGAAATTGCAGAAGAACTGGAAATAACAACCTGCGATGTTCTGGATACGCTAAAGATTTCGGGGAAACAACTTTCGCTGGACGCACCTTTCAGCCAAAAAGAGGATAAAACGTTATTGGAAGTCATGCGGGATGACCGTCAGTTATCCCCAGACGATTTGTTATTGAATGAATCTTTGCGAGTCGAAGTCAATAGGGCATTGGCCACATTGACAGCCAGGGAAGCCAAAATTATTAAGCTCTATTTTGGTTTGGAAGGAGAACGTCCTCTAAATCTTGAGGAGATTGGCGAAAGGTTCCATTTAACCCGGGAAAGAGTACGACAGATAAAAGAGAAAGCTCTTCAGAGGCTTCGTTATCATTCTCGCAGTCGGAGGCTTCAAAGGTACACGTGTTAAGGGTCCTATAGGCTCTTATATTTATTTCTATTAAAAACCAGTGATTCGTATGGTTATCCTCTGCGTCTACAATGGGCACTAGACGGGAAGGCAGGTTTGGAGCATCCATGAAATCCATATTATCCGGAAATGAGGCGGTTGCGCGCGGCTGTTACGAATACGGTGTACACGTGGCAACGGCTTATCCTGGGACGCCTAGTACAGAAATTATCGAGAACATCGATCAGTACGCTGAAATCTACTGTGAATGGTCGCCCAACGAGAAAGTGGCCTTCGAAGTCGCCATGGGTGCCACATTCGAAGGTGCCAGAGCCTTGGTGGCCATGAAGCATGTGGGTTTGAATGTGGCAGCCGATCCTTTTATGTCCATGAGTTTGATCGGGGCTCCGGGTGGATTCATCGTGGTCAGCGCCGATGATCCGGGAATGCATTCCTCTCAGAACGAGCAGGACAACCGCACATACGCCAAATTCGCCGGGTATCCGTGTGTGGAACCATCGGACAGTCAGGAATCCAAAGACTTTATCGGCACCTCGCTGGATATCAGTGTCCAGTACGAAGTGCCCGTTCTTTTCCGCATGACCACGCGTGTGTGCCATTCCAAAGGTATCGTGAAGCTTGGAAAACGTCAAGAGTTCCCAGTGGCGGGCTTCCAGCGCGATCCGACGAAATTTGTCGTTCTTCCAGCCCACGGGATGGCCCGCCGTCCGATGCAGATGGAGAGGCTGCGAAAACTCCAGGCATACTCGGAAAAGACGCCGCTCAACGTTCTGGAAAAAGGCTCCAACGGAATCGGTGTCATCACCAGCGGCATTGCCTATCAGTACGTGAAAGAGGTAATGCCCGACGCCTCCATCCTCAAGCTGGGGATGAGCTATCCGTTACCCATGAGCAAAATAAAGGCATTGGCCGAGTCGGTGAAAAAACTGTTTATCGTGGAGGAGCTGGAACCCTTCATCGAGGAGCAGGTCAAGGCCGCGGGTGTTCCCTGTGAGGGTAAGGCATACTGGACGCCCATCGGCGAATTGTCTCCGGAATCTGTAGAAAAGGGATTCATCCAAGCCGGTGTCCTTAAAAGAAAAATACAAGTTCCTGTGGCAGAAAAAGTCATCAAACGGCCACCCATCTTTTGTCCCGGCTGTCCGCATCGGGGACTTTACTATACACTGAAGAAACTGAAGGTGGTCGTGACCACGGATATCGGCTGTTATACTCTGGGCGTACTGCCGCCCCTGGGTGCGGGAGATACCTGCGTGGAGATGGGGGCATCCATCGGCGTTGCCGTGGGCATGGCCAAGACAAAAGGCACTGGCAAGGGTATTGTTGCCACCATCGGCGATTCCACGTTTCTCCATTCCGGCATGACTGGTCTTTTGAACACAGTGAACGACGGCGCCGGCATCACCGTAGTCATTGCTAATAACAGCATCACGGCCATGACAGGCGGGCAGACGCATCCAGGAACGGGCGCCTCCTTGAGGGGAGACGATGCCATTCAAGCCGATTTTGCCAGGATTTGCCAGGCGCTGGGTGTCAAGCGTATCAAAGTGGTCGATCCCTATGACCTGGAACAAACCAAGAACACATTAAAAGAAGAGATCGAAACAGACGAATTGTCCGTGGTCATCACCAACCGTCCCTGCGCGCTTTTCCCGCCCGAGAATCGTAAACGTGTCCAGCAGACGCCATTCACCGTCGATCTTGCAAAATGCATCGGTTGTCATACGTGTCTCAAGGTCAGTTGTCCGGCCATCAGCGAATCCAGCGAAAAGACAGACAAGGGATTGACAAAGTCGCACATCGACGCCAGTCTCTGTACCGGCTGTTCCGTGTGTGCCCAGGTATGTCCTGTAGAGGCGATTATTCGGACGGGATAGAAAAGGTCCTGCATGAAAGACGTCATGAATATACTCATCGTGGGTGTGGGGGGGCAGGGAGTGCTTCTGGCCAGCGAGGTTTTAAGTGCCGTTGCCATGGAAGCCGGTTATGATGCGAAGAAGAGCGAAGTGCATGGCATGGCCCAGCGAGGAGGGGTGGTGTCGAGCCATGTGCGTATGGGCGAGAAAGTCTATTCCCCCTTGATCAAAGAGGGACATGCCGACGTGATTCTTGCATTCGAACAGGCGGAAGCCTTGCGATGGGTGCATTTTCTAAAGAAAGACGGCACCATCATCATCAACGATTACAGGCTCGTACCGCCCATCGCCTCGATGAAGGGATTCGACTATCCCGACGATCCGGTGGGATCCGTTAAGAAACGCGTTTCCCGTACAAAGGTCATCGATGCTGTATCCATCGCCGATAAGCTGGGAAATCCCCGCCTGGTGAACACGATTCTGCTGGGCATCCTGTCGAATTCGTTGGATATCCCGGTCAAGGTTTGGGAAAAAGTCATCTCGGAGAGGGTTCCCAAGGGAACCGAAGCATTGAATGCAGAGGCATTCACGGCCGGACGGTCGCAGTCTTGAAAGAAAGATGAGTCACACAAACATGCATCGAATTCTGGTCATCAATCCGGGCTCTACATCGACGAAGGTCGCCTTTTTCGAGGATGAGCAAGAAATATGGAATGAGTCCATCACCTACGATAAGAGCCAGCTTTCGGGATTCGGCAGGGCCGTCGAACAAAAAGAGATGCGCCGTCTCGACATCGAGGAAACCCTACGCCGGAAAAAATTGGACTTGAGTTCCCTGTCGGCCGTGGTGGGCAGGGGAGGTCCCTTTAAGTCGCTGGAAAGCGGTACGTACGTCGTAGATGACAATCTGCTGCAGGATATCAAGCTGGGCAACGTCCAGGCAGAGCATATTTCCAACATCGGTGCCATGCTGGCCGACGAATTTGCCAAAAAGGCGGGCGTGTCCGCCTTTTTTGTCGACCCAGTCTCTGTAGATGAATTCGAACCGATGGCACGTGTGTCCGGTATCCCGGAACTGGAGAGGATCAGCCTGCTCCATGCCCTGAACGTGAGGGCTACGGCCCACAAGGCGGCCAGGGAGATGGGGCGTTCTTACTCGGAACTGAATCTCATCGTGGCCCATCTGGGTGGTGGTATTTCCATCTGTCCGATACGGAAAGGACGGATCATCGACGTGAACAACGCCAACGAAGGCGGGCCTTTTTCACCCGAACGTGCGGGCGCCCTGCCCGTCAGTTCCTTGGTGAAACTCTGCTTTTCTGACAAGTACACGTTCGATGACATGAAAAAGCGCATCGTCGGAAACGGTGGGCTCGTGGCCCATCTGGGAACCAACGATTCAAGGGACGTGGAAAAACGCATCGAACAAGGGGATGACAAGGCAAGACTCGTCTACGAAGCCATGGCCTATCAGATTGCCAAGGAAATCGGAGCCATGGCCACGGTACTCAAAGGTCAGGTCGATGCCATCCTGCTGACCGGTGGTTTGGCTCATTCCCAGATGCTCGTCGATTGGATAACCGACCGTGTTTCGTTTATCGCGCCGGTTCGCGTGTATCCCGGGGAGAACGAGATGATGTCCATGGCCATGGGTGTCCTGCGCGTCCTGCGGGGCGAAGAAGAGAGTAAAAAGTATTAGGAAAGTGACTGTGATTAAGTCTTATCTCATACTCGTCATCAATCCGGGGTCGACATCTACCAAAGTCGCCCTGTTTGAGGATAAGAGACAGCTGTTCATGTCGTCCATCTCACACTCGGAGGATGATCTGGAACAGTTTTCCAGCATCTCCGAGCAACACGAGTTCCGTGTGCAGATCATCCAGGACGTGCTGGAAAAAAATAACATCGATATTCGCACCATCGATTGTGCGGTCGGCCGGGGCGGACTGTTGCATGCCATACCCAGCGGTACGTACGAGGTCAATGAAAAAATGCTTCACGATCTGAGAAAGGCCGAATGGGGGGAACACGCCTCGAACCTGGGGGGTATTATCGCTCATGACATCGCCCATGAAATCGGTGTGCCCGCCTACATCGTCGATCCCGTGGTCGTCGATGAGATGGAGCCTATCGCACGGCTCTCGGGCATGCCGGAATTGGAAAGACGATCCATCTTCCACGCCTTGAACCAGAAGGCCATTGCCCGGAGGGCAGCCGAAGAACTGGAAAAGAAGTACGATGAGGTGAACCTGATCGTCGTCCACATGGGTGGCGGAATCTCGGTGGGTGTCCATGAGAAGGGACGTGTCGTGGATGTCAACAACGCCTTTAACGGCGACGGTCCGTTCGCTCCAGAACGTTCGGGAGGCGTTCCTGCCGGTCAACTGGTCGAATTGTGTTTTTCCGGCAAGTATACGAAAGAGGAAATCAAGAAACGGCTCGTCGGAAATGCCGGTATGGTCGCCTACTTGGGGACCAACGATATGCGGAAGACCAAAGAACTGATGGAAACCGGCGATCAAAATGCCAAGCTGGTGTATGAGGCCATGGCGTACCAGGTGGCCAAAGAAGTAGGTGCCTGTGCCACTGTTCTCAAGGGAAAAGTAGATGGAATCATACTCTCCGGCGGCCTGACTTATGACGATGATTTCGTGTGGCTGATCAAAGAAAGACTCCGATGGATTGGCCGTATTTTTATCTCGCACGGTGAAAAGGAGATGCAGGCGCTGGCATACGGCGCTCTTCGTGTACTCCGTGGCAGGGAAAAGGTAAAAACATATACTTAATTCCGGTCGAAGGAGGTTTTTTTGAAACCCATTCTAAAATTGACCGACCTTTTCGAAACTGTGAAAACCGATGCCACCCCCACAGTGGCCGTCGCATCGGGGGAGGATCCGGATACGATTTTGGCCATCGCCCGGGCGGTGAAAGAGAATATCGTGAAGGCACTTCTCGTGGGGAACAAAAAGGCCATCGAGAAGGTGATTCAGGAAAAAGGGATCGACGGTGCCCTGTTTCAAATCGCACACAAACCCGATGATGTGAGTGCAGCCAAAGAAGCTGTGCGTCTTGTCAGGGAGAAACAGGCCGACATGCTCATGAAGGGACTCGTTAAAACGACCACATACATGAAGGCCGTACTGGACAAGAAGGAAGGATTACTCCCCAAGGGCGGGCTCCTGAGTCACATTGCCGTTATGGAGATTCCGGCCTACCCGAAACTCATCATCGTGTCCGATGCAGCCATCATACCCGAGCCCGATCTGGATGAAAAGGTTAAAATCCTGGAATATGCCATCGAGGTGGCTCATGCCTTGGGTATCGAACTGCCCAAAGCGGCTTTGGTATCGGCCACAGAGACCATCAGCTTTAAGGTCCAGTCGTCCGTGGATGCGGCCGTTATCACGGCCATGACGCAGCGAAAGCAAATAAAGGGAGCCATCGTCGACGGTCCACTGGCTTTGGATGTGTCGCTTTCCAAGGAACATTGCAAGATCAAGGGGCTCGAGAGCCCCATCAATGGCGAATCGGACATTCTCATATTTCCCAACATCGAGACCGCCAATACGTTCTATAAGTGTGCGACACTTCTGGCCCAAGGCACGGCCGCTGCCATGGTGGCAGGAACCACGGCACCCGTTGTTCTGACATCCAGGGCCGATAGTGACGAGACAAAATTCTACTCCATCGTCCTGGCTGCCCGCATCGCGACCAGACGCTTTTTCAAATCGTAAAAAGAGACATCCATAATTAATGAGATAGCGCGTGACTCATGGATAAAACAAAGACCAAAAGAATCCGGCAACCGCTTTTTGAAAAGCCGAAAGTAGAGCGTACTCTGGAGATCGTGACGATTCCCGAATTGTGCAAGGGAACGTCCTGCAAGATCTGTCTGACGTTCTGTAAGAATGAGGTCCTGGCATTGTCCACGGATGAGCTGAACCGTCACGGGAATTATTTTGTGAAGGTCGTGGCAGAGGAGAAATGCGACGAATGCCTGGATTGTTACAGGCATTGTCCCGAGTTTGCGATTTTTTTAAGGAAAAAACGACCGACGAAATCGAGAAAAGTTATTGAAAAACCGCATGAAAAAAAATAGAGACGTGTTAACAGGCACCCATTATGCGATGGGGAATGTTGCCATTGCCGAGGGCGCCATTGCCGCGGGCTGCCGATTTTTTGCCGGGTATCCCATCACGCCCAGTTCCGAGATCGCCGAACATATGTCCCTTCGCCTTCCCCAGGTAGGGGGTAAGTTTATACAGATGGAGGATGAAATCGCCTCATCCATTGCGTGTATCGGGGCTTCCTACTCTGGAACCAAGGCGATGACAGCCACGTCGGGCCCCGGATTTTCGCTGATGCTGGAATCCATCGGATTGGCCGTGATGACAGAGGCACCCATGGTGGTGGTCAATGCCATGCGTGCATCTCCCAGTACTGGTCAACCGACCAAAACGGGACAGGGGGATGTCATGCAGCCGAAATGGGGTTCCCACGGCGATTATGAGATTATCGCCCTGGCTCCCTGGTCTGTGCAGGAATCCTTCGACATGATGATCGACGCGTTTAACCTCTCGGAGCGATGGCGTGTGCCCGTGGTGGTGCTGGCCGATGAAACCATCGTGCATCTCAAGGAAAAACTGATCATCCCTCCAGCCAGCCGTATCCGCCGTATCGAACGGAAAAAACCCAAGGTATCTCCTGAGCACTACAAACCGTTCAAGACGGGACAAGATTTGGTGCCTGCCATGGCCACGTTTGGCTCGCCCTACCGCTTCTATGCGTCGGGACTGACCCACGATGAGAGAGGCTATCCGGACATGACGCCCGAGGCTCAAAACACACTCATCACACGACTCAACGATAAGATACGTCTCCACCGTGATCAAATCGTCCAGGTCGATGAATTCATGATGAAGGATGCCGAGATCGGCGTCATCTCCTACGGCATCAGCGCAAGAGGGGTGAAGGGTGCCGTGCGTGAAGCCAGGAAGAAGGGTGTGAAGGTCGGTATGTTCCGATTGAGGACGATATGGCCTTTTCCCGAGGAACAGATAAAGGCATTCGCAAGCCGGGTCAAGCAGATCGTGGTCGTTGAATTAAACTACGGTCAAATCATACATGAGGTGGATCGATTTACAGGATCGACTCCTGTCAAACTCTTGGCGAAACCATCGTCAGAACCGATTCATCCAACAGAGATTTTGGAGGTTATCGCAGGTTGAAAAAAGGCGAACTCAAAGAATACGGTCATCCACTGGCCCAATGGATTCGGGGCGACCGCTTGCCATTTGTGTTCTGCTCGGGCTGCACCATCGGGTCCAGCATGACCTGTCTGGCCAGAGCCTTTGACCGCACCATCGAAAACATGGACAACCTGGTCATCGTTTCGGGCATCGGTTGTACCGGTCGTGCCAGCGGTTATTTTTACGCCGGAGCTTACCACACGACGCACGGACGGACGATTCCGTTTGCCACAGGAGCCAAGGTCGCCAATCCCGAACTCGACGTCGTCGTATTTTCGGGCGATGGGGATATCGTAGCCATCGGTGGAAACCATTTTATACACGCTGCGCGGCGCAACATCGGCATCACGGTCATCTGCGTGAACAACTTTATCTACGGCATGACAGGGGGGCAAATGGCGCCCACCACACCGTCGGGCGATTATCACACCCAGTCCACACCGTACGGGAATGTGGAACGCACGTTCAACCTGGTCGATCTGGCAGCCTCTGCCGGAGCATCGTACGTGGCTCGCTGGACAGCGCTCCACCAGATGCGCATGGAGGATTCCTTTGCCAAAGCCATTCTTCATGCCAGAAAATACGGTATGTCATTCATCGAAATCGTTTCCGCATGCCCGACGTACTTCGGCAAGTACAACAAACTGGGAGATTCCATCGACATGCTCAAGATCTTGGAGAAGATCTCCGTTATGACCCAACCTCTCAGTGTGCACCCGCATGAAGCTACGTCAGACATGTCCAGAATTGTTTGCGGGGAATTCGTGGAACTGGAGAGACCCGAGTTCACGCAGGAATACCAAAAGATCATAGACGCAGCACAACAGGGATGATGATGAATTCGGATGGAAATAGAAAATTAGAGATTCGGTTTGCCGGTGCGGGCGGGCAGGGTCTTCAAGCCGCAGCCACGATTTTAGGGAAATCCTTGATACGGAGTACGAACAAGTACGTTTGCCAGTGTCAGAATTACGGCCCGGAATCCAGGGGAGGGTTGTCGTATTCGGACCTGATCGTATCAGACGAGGAAATCGATTTTCCAAAGATTAAAACACCCAACATACTCGTATGCATGTCCAACGAGTCTTTTCTGAAGTTCAAGAGCGAACTCACCCAGGGTATCGTCACCCATCTCATCGTCGATCCGGACATGGTGATTGTTCGAGGCGTATCCAAGGGACGCAACAGTATGAAAGTCTATAAAATACATGCCACCATCGCCTCGGAACATATTTTCGGCAGCCGTATCGGGTCCAACGTGGTTCTCGTGGGTGCGCTTCATGCCATTCTCACGATCGGCGATAAAACCGAAATAGAGAAGACGTTGGCCGAAGAGTGGCCCGCCCTGGCCGATAAAAATATTGCCGCCTTCAGGCGGGGAATCGAACTGGGAAAACAGGTAAAAAAACATGAGTCGACCTGAGTCCAACATACGTATCGGCGTGTTCCTCTGCGGATGCGGCAGGAACATCGCAGCAACGGTAGATATCGATAAAGTGGCAGAAAAAGCCAAGACACTGGATGACGTGGTTTTCGTGGATACGAATAAATATAGCTGCAGCGAAACCGGCCAAGCTTCTATTCGCAACGCGATTCGTGAGAACAAGTTGAACCGTGTCGTGGTGGCCTCGTGCTCGCCAAAGCTGCACCTGGAGACGTTCAAGGCCACCACCGTATCCGCAGGTGTGAACCCGTATCTGTTCGAAATGGCCAACATTCGCGAACACTGCAGCTGGGTTCATATGCACGAGCCCGTGCAAGCGACGGAGAAAGCCTTTGAGCTCGTGGAAATGGCCGTTGCCAAAGCCCGGCTCCTGGAACCGCAGACAGAGCCCAAGGTTCATATTACGCCCAAGGCCATGGTCATCGGAGGGGGTGTCGCCGGTATTCAAGCTTCACTGGATATGGCAGATGCAGGTTATCAGGTGTATTTGGTGGAAAAATCGCCGACTATCGGCGGAATCATGGCTGTTTTGGACAAAACCTTTCCGACGATGGACTGCTCCATCTGCATTCTGGGGCCCAAGATGTCCGATGTCAAGAGCCATCCCAACATCACACTGATGGCGTATTCCGAAGTCAAAGAAATTAAGGGATATGTCGGAAATTTCAAGGCCAAGATTCTTCGGAAGGCGCGGTATGTGACCGAGGATTGTACGGCCTGCGACGAGTGTACGTCGGTCTGTCCCATCTCAGTGCCCAATGAGGTAGACGGACACCTCTCCTGGCGAAAAGCCATCTATATGCCTTTTCCCCAGGCCGTACCGTCCCAGTTTCTCATCGATACGGAGCACTGCCACGGTGTGAACCCCATTTCTTGCGGTAAATGCCGTGATGTATGCAGAGAGAAGGGCGCCGATTGCATAAATTACGACGATCAGGATCGCGTTGAAGAAATAGAAATCGGCACAATCGTCGTAGCAACGGGTTTTAAACCCTTCGATGCAGCGCGGATTCCCGAGTATGGATGGGGGCGCTATCCAAACGTTTTGAATACATTGGAGTTTGAACGGTTGTTCAACGCGTCCGGCCCTACGGAGGGGCATCTGGTTCGTCCCAGCGATATGGAACAGCCCAAACGCGTGGCTTTTATTCAGTGTGTCGGGTCGCGGGATCAGCGTTTCAACGCCTACTGCTCGAATTTCTGCTGTCTGGAAACCATCAAATCCACCTTGCTCATCAAAGAGCACTGGCCGGAAACGGAAATTACTGTTTTTTATATCGATATCCGCGCCTTTGGCAAAGGATTCGAGGAGCTCTACCACCGGGCACGCGAAGAAGGCGTGCGTTTCATCCGGGGACGTCCATCCCAGATTCAGGAGGAACCGGAGACGCACAACCTGCGAGTATTCGTCGAGGATCAAAACGAAAATCGGTTCATCTCGCCCGAGTTCGACATGGTCGTCCTGTCTATCGGTGCGGATGCACCCGATCCGGATGTCGTTCCCATACCTTTGCCTCGGGGAGCCGATGGCTTCTTATTGGAGGCACATCCAAAACTGAAGCCCGTCGATACCGCATCCCGGGGCATTTTTATCGCAGGAGGCGTGGAATCGCCCAAGGATATCAAGGAAAGCGTCACCCAGGCCAGCGCCGCATCTATTCGGGCTGCTCAGCTGATGGCCAAGGGCGAGGTTCGCATTGAACCCATCTTTGCCGAGGTGGATGCGTCCCGTTGCACGTCCTGCGGAACCTGCACGACGCGGTGTCCGTACGGGGCCATCACCATACAGGAAAAGAAGGTTACGCCCGCCGTGGTAAACCAGGCTCTCTGCGAGGGGTGCGGCACGTGCGCGGCCGACTGTCCAGAAGACTGCATCCGCATGCGCCATTTCACGGACGAGCAGATCCTGGAACAGGTTCGAGCCGGTCTGAAAAATCATCCTGAGAATAAAGTGCTCGTGTTTGCCTGTACGTTCTGCAGCTACGGAGGCGCCGATCTGGCCGGTGTCTCACGGATGCAATACCCCACAAATGGAAGGGTGATCCGGACGATGTGTGCAGGCCGTGTGGACCCCGATTTCGTATACGAAGCTTTTCAACTGGGAGCCGGCGCCGTGGCCCTGACCGGATGCCATCCCCAGGATTGCCATTTCATATCGGGAAATCGTTTTGCAGCCAAGAGAGAAACCCGGATTCGCCGATGGCTGGATAAGCAGGGCATCGATCAAGAGCGTTTTACCGTGGAGTGGATTTCTGCCGGAGAAGGGAAGAAGTTCCAGAACATGATGACACGGATGTCGGAAATCGCCGAGAAGTTCGCAAAATCCAGGAAGAAAGTGGAGAAACCTGTTGTCTGAAGTAAAAAAGGACGTCACCCAAGAGAAGAATGAAGAAGTAGATTCCATTCTGAACGAGTTGGAGGCATTGGCCAAAGTCGTTGCCCCCTGTCTGGAGTGTACGACGTGCGCCAGTGCGTGTCCCGTGTTTCAATCGGACAGCCAACGGAATCCGCGCCGATTGCTAAACAGACTGGGCCGGAGAGAATTCGAGGGTCTTCTGGACGAGGTCGATTTCTGGTGGTGCGGCGCCTGTTATTCGTGCGAAGCCCACTGCCCCCAGGGCGTTCCGTTAGCCCATGTTTTCTTTCGGCTTAAAAATTTGGCATTTCATACGGGAAAGCCCATACCCAAACTCGTACTGCGAACGGGCGAGACGTTACGCTCGGGATTTCTCATTCCTGTCAAGAAAGAGATAACGGAGAAGCGGCACGCGCTGGGTCTACCCGATCCTGTGTGTCCGGATACGAAGGAAATAGAGACTCTCCTCGACGCCACCGGATTTTCCGGTCGAATCATACAGTCACGAAAGTTGGATTGATGGATAGAACACCGACCACCCGATTCGCTATTTTCTGGGGATGTACGATTCCATTACGTCTGCCGTGGATAGAAGTCGCAGCCCGCAAGGTACTTCCCAAGCTCGGCATCGAAATGAAGGACCTTCCGTTTTCTTGCTGTCCAGATCCGATTGCTTCCAAGGCATTGGATCATACCACATGGCTTTCCCTGGCCGCGAGAAATCTGGCCTTGGCAGAAGAAAAAAAATATGACATACTGACTTTGTGTTCGGGATGCTTCGAAACCCTGAAAATCGCTCAGTCTGAATTGCAGGATAAAGCCATCAAGAAATCGATCAACGATATCCTGAAACCCATCGGCCGGGAATACCAGGGGTCTATCCGTGTGTTTCATATCGTGCAGTGGCTCTACGAGGAGTATGGACTGGAGAATCTTCGACAGATGGTCACACATCCCCTCACGTTCCGCGTTGCCACGCATACAGGATGCCATTACATGCGTCCGGCCGACATTCTCCATACGGATGATCCGGTTTATCCTGAACAATTGGACGAACTCTGTGAAGTGCTGGGGCTGGAGCCTGTCGACTACCCCGATAAGAACCTGTGCTGCGGTGTGGGAGTGGGGCTCGTGGATCGGGATATTACTCAGGAACTCATCCTGCGAAAGATAGAAGGCGTTCACAGAGCCAAAGCCGAGGCTCTGGTGGCCCATTGTCCATCCTGCATACAAACCTACGATGCGGGTCAGATGATGTTATACAAGAGCCGTACAGCGTCAATAACTCCGGTCCCGGTGTTCCACTACCTGGAATTACTGGGGCTTGCCATGGGCTTGAACGCAAATGCATTTGCCTTTGAGGAACATCGAATACCCATTCCAGAACCGGCAGTTCGAATATAACGTCTCTGTTTCGATGTAGAATTCTTCGTTTGGACAACGGTTTGTCCCAGGGGGTGGGTGGAGGCCCATTGAGAGAAGAATTCGCGACACGACAGAAGGTTGGGCTCTTTCTCGGTATCCCTCTCTTCTTGATCATCCTGATCCTTCCGGCACCAGCGGGAATGAGCCCGGAAGCGAAAAAGACGCTGGCCATCACCGTGCTGATGGCCTTGTGGTGGATTACAGAGGTGTTGCCGATTTCGGCCACGGCGCTGTTACCCCTTATCCTGTTTCCTTTCTTAAAAGTGGACACGGCCCAGGAGGTCGCCAGGCAGTACGGGGATCGCAATATCATGCTTTTTATGGGGGGATTCTTTCTGGCAACCTCCATCGAGAAATGGGGGCTCCATCGGCGCATGGCCTTGCGGTCGGTGTTGATCCTGGGAACCAGTCCCCGAAAAATCATTCTGGGTATGATGATAGCCACGGCTTTTCTATCCATGTGGATATCGAATACGGCCACGACGATGATGATGCTTCCCATTGCTCTGGCCATTGCCAAGCATGCCCAGTTGCTCTCCAGCGGCCTGCCGCAGGAAGAGAGGATGTTTGAATCCTTCGATACGGCCCTGCTCTTCGGGATCGGCTATGCCGCCAGTATCGGCGGCATCGGCACGCTCATCGGAACACCCCCCAACATCATATTCTCGGCTCAAGTACAACGGTTGTTTCCAGAAGCACCGGAAATCAGTTTTTTCCACTGGTTTCTCGTCGGGTTTCCCTTGGTGGTCATCTTTCTTCCCATAGCCTGGGTCTACCTCACGCGGATTGCCCATCCGGTGAAAGCGCAGTCTTTGCCTGGTGGCAAAGCCATCATTCGTAAACGGCTGGAGGAATTGGGCCCCATGAGCCGGGGTGAAAAATATGTGCTGGCCGTCTTCTTACTCACGGCCTTTGGATGGATATTCCGCCAGGATATCGCGTTGGGATTCGTAACCATCCCGGGGTGGTCCAACCTGCTGGGCATCGAAACCATGGTGCACGACAGTACGGTGGCCATTTTCTCCGCAATCCTTCTCTTTATGATTCCCGTGAGTTTCAAGGAAGGCGGATTTCTTCTCGATTGGAAAACAGCCGTGAAAATCCCCTGGGGAATACTGCTGCTGTTCGGAGGCGGACTCGCCTTGGCGTATGAATTCCAGGCCACGGGGCTCGCACACTGGATCGGATCGAACCTGGACGTACTACGAGCCGTGCCCATCCTGGTGGCCGTGATCGTGGTCGTACTGCTCATCGATTTTTTGACAGAAGTCACGTCCAACACGGCCATCACCAGTATCTTCATGCCGATACTGGCTGTGACATCCATCGGCATGGGATCGCATCCGTTTCTCTTGATGATTGCCGGCACTATCGCGGCTTCTCTGGCCTTCATGCTTCCCGTGGCCACACCTCCCAACGCCGTGGTGTTCAGCTCGGGGTATATCACGCTGCCCCAGATGGCCAGGACGGGTTTTTTTATGAATCTTCTGGGCATGGTCGTGACGACCATCGTCGTCTATCTGATAGCCATACCCATATTCCATATTACGGTTTCACGTTTACCCGATTGGGTAAAGTAAGAACGATTTTTAAATAGTATTAGAATTATCTTCAGTTGAATTTCACGGATTAAAGTATAAAGGATGACTCAAAATTCAAAAAATATTTTATATTTGGTAATAAGCACACCGGTGCCATCAAAGCCTGAATTTATGAAGAATGCAAGATTAGAATTCAGAGCTTGGATCAGAGAACTAATGTCAAAGAACAAAGTAATTTGCTTCTATCCGAAGGTGGGCCGGGGATCTGTGGTTATTTTTAATGTGTCCTCCAACGATGAGCTCCATACACTCATGACCCAATGGCTAAATATCGTTCCTGTACATTTTGAAATAATTCCTCTTGTCACGCCTCTCGAAGCGGAGGAACTCCTGAAATGAGTAAGATGTTTTCGTATCGATATGTGTTTAAGAATGCGTTGAAAACAAGGGGGTAGTTTGGACAAATATTTGAAAAGACTTTACGACATTCGCGAGAAGTCAAAGTTGGGTGGTGGGAAGGAACGCATTGCACGTCAGCACAAGGCGGGTAAGCTCACGGCCAGGGAACGCATCGACCTCCTCCTGGATCCCAAATCGTTTCAGGAAATCGATGCCTTCGTGACCCACCGCATATACGATTTCGGCATGGAGAAAAAGAAAATCATGGGGGACGGCGTTGTCACAGGATTCGGTAGAATCAATGGACGGCCTACCTATCTGTTTTCTCAAGATTTTACGGCCTTCGGAGGAACGCTGTCCCTCGCCCATGCCGAAAAAATTTGCAAAGTGATGGACATGGCCAAAAAAGGGGGCATCCCCATCATCGGACTGAACGATTCGGGCGGTGCCCGCATTCAGGAAGGCGTGGTCAGCCTGGCCGGCTATGCCGAGGTTTTTTGGCGAAACGTCCAGGTATCGGGTGTCGTACCTCAGATTTCCGCCGTGATGGGTCCTTGCGCGGGAGGGGCTGTATACTCGCCGGCCCTGACGGATTTTGTTTTCATGGTCGATGAGACCAGTTACATGTTCATCACCGGGCCCGACGTGGTTCGGGCCGTGACGCACGAGGACGTATCCTTCGATGGACTGGGCGGCGCACGCATCCATGCCGAGAAATCGGGCGTGGCCCATTTCCTGACGGATTCCGATGAAGTCTGCCTGAACGAGATCAGGGCACTGTTCGACTATCTTCCCCTGAACAACATGGAAGACCCGCCCCGCATCGAATCCTCCGACGATCCCAATCGTATGGACGAGGGACTCAATTCGATCATACCCGAGAATCCCAACCAGCCGTACGAGATGAAAGAGGTCATCCAACGCGTCGTCGATAAAGGCAGTTTTTTAGAAGTCCACCGGCATTACGCTCAGAACATCATCGTGGGATTCGCCCGTCTCGACGGCAGGGTCGTGGGCATCGTGGCGCAGGAGCCGTCCGTTCTCGCAGGCTGCCTGGACATTGATTCCTCCATCAAGGGAGCCCGTTTCGTCCGATTCTGCGATGCCTTCAACGTGCCCATCATCGTGTTCGAGGATGTGCCCGGATTCCTGCCCGGTGTCGCCCAGGAACACGGCGGCATCATCAAACACGGCGCAAAGCTCCTGTATGCGCTGTGCGAGGCCACCGTGCCCCGGATCACCGTGGTGACCCGGAAATCCTACGGCGGCGCTTACTGCGTGCTATCGTCGAAACAGATACGGGGCGATCTGAATTATGCCTGGCCCTCCGCCGAAATCGCCGTCATGGGGCCGGAAGGGGCCATCAACATCATCTTCCGCCGGGAGCTGAAAGAGGCCAAGGATCCAGAGGCGCTGCGTCAGAAATTGGTGGCAGAGTACAGAG
>Ga0180438_10002554_pt1 | contig 29432 bp, 41 predicted proteins | sample SS_ome_12_FD_132455 | JGI IMG/M metagenome (GOLD analysis project Ga0180438, IMG submission 132455) | Hypersaline lake sediment archaeal communities from the Salton Sea, California, USA - SS_3_D_2 metaG | ecosystem: Environmental > Aquatic > Non-marine Saline and Alkaline > Hypersaline >...
AATACGACAGTTACACCTTTGCTGATGAAGCGGAAATGTTCACCGTTATCGAAGGTCAAGGCTACCTGATAAATGCCACTGAGGAGGGTGTATCGGGTGAATTGCAGTCCAACAATATCATCACTGATACCAATGCGGGAGAGGGGGATGCTACCTACCTTGACATGCATTGGATGGGTCAGATACCCTTAGACGACCTTGAACCGCCAACGATGTCAGTTGAAGTTTATGTTACCTCAGCACGTAAGGGTAATTTCAAGATCCCGTCTAACTACAAGGTAGGTGGTCAGATGCGGAAGTATGTCAATTCACTGAATGGTTATGCGGGGGAACCAAACCTTAATGAGGAAGTCATCATTGAACCTGAAGTGTTGAACACCGTTACCACCACTTACACCAAGACGCAGATACTTCAATGGATGGATGATAACGATGTGCCTAATGAATTGTATCAGGAGAGTTGGACGAAGGCGAAGTTAATCCTGGTTATCCTGGCTTGGTTTGTTTGAGCCTCCTTTCAGTAACTCCTCACCTGTCAAGGCAAAATAAAGGTTTTGAAGTTGGTGAACGTAATCAGCTGACGCTACAAAACAAGCGGTATCCCCGTCCTCTACCCAGTATTCAATAGTGTAACCGTTCCAACTCCAATTCTTGCTGTTAAGTATTCCAAAATCAATCAACCATTGTTCGGTTAGGGGGATGGGTATGGCTTTCCATCCGTTTGGTAGGGGATATTTATCCCGGTTTAAAACCCTGAATGTTTTATCTTTGTGTGTGATTCCGATAATAATCAATATCTCACCTGTTAACTGATCTTTAAAAAGGTTTCCTAATCTTAATTCTTTAGTTGTCGTTGTTTTATCCATCATCACCTCCTTTCAGTAATTCAATTAAATTATAGTGCTTAATTAAAGCGGCAGTGTCTTTAAAGTTTCCTGTTTCATCTGGATGCTCCCATGTTCCGTCAGGATTCATATACCACCCCATCTCACCAATCCTAGTTATTGCATTTTCGAGAATTGTCGCTTGATGACCATTCACATGCTCGGAATGAGATTCAAGTATAAGTCCTAACTTACGATTAAATTCCTCAACTGTATAAGCGTTAGTCGAAAACAACGCATATATTTTTTCTATGGCTGTTTCCTTTGTCATTGTTTCCTCCTTTTCCAATACGGTACTTTACTCTTCATTATTTTATTGTGTTTACGCCTGTTGGCTTTCCTTAACTCGTGCCGGTCATCCAGGTCCTTTACTACGTGGTCCAGGTACCTGCTATCATATAGCAGTTCGACCTCATTCATTATATCCCCACTGTGCTGCTTCTCGTACTGATCGATCGCCCAGTCCACAAGCGGCATGATATCAGTCGAGGGGTAATGCTCCAGATATGATACAACTACTGATGTTATTTGTTTGATCATTTTATTTCCTTATAAGTGAAGTCTACATATTCAACGTTATACTTATTTTAATATTGGGCTCTGATGGCTTCAATTTGTTCAATGTGATCTAGCACAATCTTCTCCGGAAAATCAATTCTAGCGCCGTTTCTGGTCAATCTGATGCGTTCTATTATTATCCCCATAATGGCAAAATATCATCAAGAGTTTTTACTATAATATATTTGAACCCACGGCTCTCTACTTTCTTTTGAAACTTGATCTGCCTTTCACTTTGCCGGTCCGACTTAGAGAACTTTACCTCTATGTATACTGCACCAACATAACCAGGGATAGATGCGATCAGATCAGACGTGCCTACTTCGGTTGTGCCTGGTATCCATTTATCCTCGATCAGAGTACGTTCATGACCCAGGACATCTTTGACCTTTGACTTATTTACAAGTCTTCTGCCTGATGTAGTTACTTTCGTACAGATTCCACCCTTAAGCTCAATGAATTCACTTATTAGTGATTCGAGTTGAGCCGCAGACTTAGGTTTTTTTACATTAAATTCCTGGAGGAAGTACTTATGCGGTTCTTTCCCAGTTCGCGCCCGGTGTCGGTCTAATCTTAGGGACTTCAAGATTTCGTTTGCGTTTGATGATCCTTTCATAATTTGTACTAAATGTTAAGTAATATTCTATTTGTAAGTGAAATATATCCCATAATTCAAGTATCTTATCACGTTGCCTTTCGTTGATAGGATAGGTTGTGTCTACCTTCATTTCATAAAGGAGCCACTTCATAACTTCTGTATCAGTCATTAGAACGGTACGCCTCCTTCCTCATTATCTTCTATGAACATGTCCCTGGTTAATGTAAACACTCTACCAGTTTTCCAGTCAATAGATTCTTCAAAAGGTTTATATGACTGTGGTTCGCTTGCTACTAAACCGAAATCATCCTTTAATACTTTACGGATATAATTGATACTTATTTGATTGTTGTAATGAAACCATTTTTCCTTAATATCCTTTGGTATAACTTTTAATTCATATTCATTATTATTACTAAACCAATCAACTATCAACTCGTTTAGTTCTTTATATAAACCTGACCTAGATGCTTCCTTAACCTGGTCCAGATACTCGTTTCTTAATTGATCAGGTGTGAAAACCATTCGATCATGAGAGTAATCTATTTCGGGCATATTTTTAAGATAGTATAATAAATAAGGTATTTCTTTTATTAAATCCTTTTCTATGTTATGATTCTTAATCCTTGGTTTATTAAGTTTCCTGATCCAAAACCTGATCTCTTCCTGTTCAATCCTCATGAAGTCGCTTTCGTTATTAGTGGCCATCACTATTTTACCATAAAAGTCTATTTTCCTTGGTTCAACAAACTTCATGTGTAAAGTAATATGTTTAGCAGTGGCTAACGCTTTAATCTTTTCAACTGCAGATTTACGCTCAATTATTGTTTCGTCTATCCCTATTATATTAGCTCCTGCATAATCACCATTAAAAGTGCTTCCTATAGATTCAGGGTTGATCATAGCCATATTTTGCCCAAAAATAGCGTTAAGTAAATTAAGAAACGTACTTTTACCAGTTTCCCTAACTTTTGATACTAACACTAATACAGGTAATATTTGAGTTGGTTCATCGTATAAAACTTTAAGGTATTGAAAACCAAGTTTATATTGATTACCGAATACTTCCCTCATTAAAACATGAGTCCAATAGATGCCTTTATATGGCTTGTCAGGTGGTGGTTTTTCTGGTTTATATGTAAGTTCATGATATATATTATAGTTATTACCATGCTCTAACTTATAATTGTGATGATCTGGTTGAAGAGTAAATCTATCATACTTAGGTATATTATCCTTCATATAACGTAAACCTTCATCTTGCATCAATTCCTGTCTATTCCACTTTTCTAAGTATTTTATTTTAGTACCAAACCTTTTGTGATAGTCGTAAGTTACTTTGAAATAAGTGGTTCCGACTCTTATGTAAGTTTGTTCACTTTTCTCCATGGATCAAGTCCCCTCCTTACGAACTGCTTATTAATATTACTAATCAACTTCATGTTATTGTACTGAGACTCAATGAGTTGGAGCCTTTGTTGAAGGAGCATGATTGTGACCTGGGAGTTATTCCAGGTCACGCTCATTTGTAAGTTATCCATTTCGATCTGATCAACATACGCCTCAATCTGATCAAGGTAATCATGTTGACGGTCGAACGCAAGGGATTCGCGGAGGTCGTTAAACATTGTCGAATAACTCAGGTTGATCCTTTTCTTGAACAACAGGTTCCCATGCCCATAACCCTGTTACACAAACATTACCTGTGTCGATCGGGTGAGGTAAATCAGGGTGCCATCGTCCATTACAATACGCCCTGTCATCTTTGTTACAATGGAATTTTTGCCACTCTTTAATGTTGTTGCCACCTATATATAGGCTTACTTTATCTCCTTCTTTAAGCTCTCTACCTATTAACTTAGATAGTTTACTCGTCCTTGTTGATGGATTTTCACCAGTCCTGTTCATAAATAGTTCAATATATCCTATTCGTTTCTTTTCCTGGTGTTTTAATTCTACCTCTCTTATTGTTACAAGGTAAGTTTTTTCGATTGTTTTCATGTTACTTGATTTTTATTTAACTTATTATTATACAGATGGAGATTATTAACTATATGAGTATAGGTCCCCATCTTTAGACCTAACTCTAAGGTGATCTGTTCCTGCAACTTAGAAAAACAATAAGTATCATTCGGAAACCCGAACCACAGGTCATTGCTTCTCATCATCACAGTCATATGTAACCGGCTCTCGCGGATACTGAATTGAATGCCTAAGGTACAGATCACGTCCTTATCATTCATGTGTGCCTTATTGCCATCGTACAGACTTATTACGGCTCTCCTTGTTTTAGGATCTTCCCGCAGTAGTTTAATTACTCCAGGTAGTTGATCTTTCCACCAGTAACCATAGTTGCTCATGACGTTGCCGTCTTCGTCCCTGAGAGTATCCCACAGACTTGCACCCGCCTGGATGACTCTTGTAGGGTCCAGTGTTGCGTCCTTATACCATAACCATTCTTGTTCGGCATAAGACTTTGACCAGGCACGCCATTTGGGCAATTCTAAGCGCTTCTCTGGGCGTTTTATCAAAATCGTGGCGTTGTATATGGCTTTCGTTTTGGATTCATTAGAACCCATTAGATTGATCCATTTATAAAGCTCCTCGAACGCCTCAGATGCAGTTTCAAAAGTCCAGATACTACATTCCGGTACTGCCAAAACCACCTTCTCCTCGTTCAGTTTGAGTTGAATGGATTGACTCGTCTTCGATTGGTGTTGCATAATTCACTGGTGTTAAGATAAACTGAATGATTTTCTGACCTGCGTATATATCGATCCAGTGCGGACTGACGTTAGTCAGGTGTATGTGAATTTCTCCCTGGTAGTCTTCATCGATTACCTGGGCACCTACGTATAGTTTATACCTGGTGGCGATCCCGGACTTGTTAAAGGCGATCAAAGCGTGTCCTGGTGGTATTTCTACCTTGATCCCGGACGGTATGTTGACGCCCTCGTGTGGACCCAACCGGACTGTCTTCGAGTCAAGTCTCATTGATAGGTGTTCGTTCTTGTCCAGGAACTTCTTAATGAAGTTATCCGTGAACTCAGGTATAAAAAAGTCGATACCTGCCGACTGTGGTGTGCCCCGTTCAGGGGACTTAACTTTTAAGGTTTTTTTGTATTTCATATTATAATAATATTAACTCGTTTATATCTACTACTGTCATGCTTGTATCGATCACGGGTCTTGCTGACTGGATAGTGTCATGAGCCATTTTACTGATCCACTCACCTGCGGCCGGTTGTACTGCCTGACCCATCTGAGCAGCCCAGGTCTTAGGGTTGCCTTTGAACTCGTACGTGTCAGGATAGGTTCCTATACGTTTGAGCTCGTTGATCCCTAGCCACCGGTTTTCAGTCGGATGAATCTTACCATATCCCATAAGTACATTTGAAGGTTTATCAAAATCCATCCTGTAAATACCCAATGAAGGGTGCCTTGGTTCAATCTCTTTGTCCCAGACTTTAGTCATGTTCTGTCCTGGAAGTAGTTGATCTCCGAACAGGTCCAGGTGAGACTGGCACGTTCTTGAGTATATGTCCTGCCGTCCAGGGTGTGGTACGTCCTTAATGACATCACCGACGGTGAACGGCCTGGATATAGTGCTCCACTCCAGTTCATATTGACTTAAGATAATAAACACTCGCTTACGGTTCTGAGGAACTCCCAGATACTTGGTGTTGTGTTTGAACAGGGTCATCTTGTAACCCTCTTGTTGATACTTATCCAGTAACCATTTACCTTTTTTTAATATCCCCATGACTGATTCTGACACGAATACCTTAGGTTGGTAGTGCCTTATCAAATGAATACCTAAGTAATGATGACTAAAACGTGGGTCGTTCTCCTTTTTGTTGGAGTTAGCCACTGAGAACATAGCACAGGGTGGATTGCCAAAGATATAGTCGATCTGACCGTAGTCATTGAACTCCCAAAGGTCCTTAAATACTATGTGTTCTACAAGTGGGTGGTTTGCCTTGAACGTCTCTGTGTAGTTATGTTCAGGCTCATAATTAGCGAGAACGTCGAAGTGCCATTGTGCTCCTTCGACGAACCCGCCTGCGTAAGTACAGAATGATATCGCTCTCATATATCCTCATCTCCCATTATCCTGTCTTCATACTCCTGGTCAAGGTAAAAATCTTCCGGAGGGTTAAACCAACTTTCCAATACTGAAATCAGATTATAGTAATCACCTGATGTTGCTTTTTCTAACTCTTCGTTGATCTCATCCTGTGTCCAGCCGTTAGCCATGGCTTGCTGTTGAAAGTACCCCATAAGGGCAAAGGCATTTCCATCCTGTCCCACTAAGGTACCTGTCATTTTAACTTTTGTCATCTTTACTATTATTTAATTGTTCCCTATAATCGTTCCACTGTGCTATATAACCTACTGCATCGAACAGGTTATCTTCTTTATGGTGATATGCCTCCCTGGATAGTTTTAAGGCAATGATGCTCATATAAACCATATCAGGGTGCTTAGCTTCGTCATACTCTTCGTCCATGAGGCCGGCCAGGAGCTTCCCTGCCTGCTTCATGTTACGTTGGTAGGGACCATACATGCGGTCCTTCTCTTCAGATCGCTCATAGGCGACCTTGTGTTGCTCTAACAGTATACTCATGATTGTTCTATACTCCAGGTGATCTTCACATTAACATTTAAGTTCAGGTTCTTGGTGATCGTCTCAGTGATCGCCTGCTGGAACGCGTTCACCAGTTCAGGGCTGACCTGTTCGGGTGACTTCTTAGGCACGGGCTGCTTAGCCAGGGAATCGTTGAGCTTCTTCTGTTTAGCCTTATTATCTTTCCTAGTCTGTTCCCTTTCACGCCAGTACTCACGCTCACGGTCGATCAACTGGTCTGCCAACTTGAACAACTTGACATCGTTCTTACTGTAGTACGTTTCCCACACACCAGGGCGAACCTGTTTAATCTTGTCCCAATCTTCCAGCCAGTTGAGCGTCATGACATTCACCTTACGGGCTGAGCAATACTGAGACTTCATGATCCTCTTACCGTGCTCTACGTCGCTGTGAAACTCGTTCAGGAACCCTACGAGCTTAGTCTGTTTATCTACCTTTTCATTGGTGTCATTCATCGTCCTGAAGTTTATCAATTATTGACTGAACTAATTCATTGAACGGTCTGAGGCGGGCTTCCATCTCACTGATGAGCTTCTCGTCCCTTTCGATGCGGTGTACCCTGGCTCTGAGATTACCATCAAACTCAGGGTGATACGTCATGAAGTCCGTCCATTCAGCGCCTGTGATCATCATCTGGAACTGCATCTGGTAGACGTACCTGCGTTCAGGACCCTCCATGATATAGTTAATGTGGTTCGCCCACTGCGGGCACTTGATCTCCAACAGCCCTATGATCATATCATCGCCGTTCAGTATTGTTCCGTCAGGAGTACAGCCTGACATGTTGTCTCCAGGGATGAACCCAGGCATATCGACACTGATACCGCGTGAGGTGCTGTAGACTTCCCTGGCGTCGGCTTCGTACTCGATCCCCCATTCCATCTGCCAGGTGGTGATATCGTAGCCGGTTATCTCACTCATATCTATGCCCATACGTTGTAACGCCAGTTCGTAGGCATACTTCTTTGCAGTCTCTCCGAAGATATCTCCGGAACGCCTCCCCTTTGTCATAAAGTCGACTGCTCTCGAGGCTGTTATTCGTCCTTGTCTCATAACTTGAAAATTATTATTAATATTACTTTGATTGTCCATACTACCAGGCTCATCAACAATTCTACTAGTACCTGTATCAACCCTGCAGCCTGGTTTACAAGGCTGATGATCAACACGTAGCCATTCACACCTTATACTTACTTAGGTCTTCCTTGACACGTACTGCCAGGGTCTGTTGACCGAAGGCGTTCACCATCTGTGGCCTGAGAATGATCTTCGTGCCGGTCCAGTCCTCTACGTTCTGACTGCCTGCGATCTTAGCGATCACCTTAGCGTTCGTCTTATTCAGGACCATCATCTTGTCTGCCTCTTTGAACGAGACAACTACAACGTCCTCTTTTTCCCGCCCGTTGAAGGCTTCATCGATACCGACCTTGTCGATCGTTACTGTTACCTCTTTTCCGTCGAGGTCTTCCCCTGCTATGAACCGGTAGTCGTAATTTTTTTTCCAGGGACCTTTTAACACTTTTTTCATGTTACTTGTTTTTAATTAATACTTGATATTTATTAACTGCATCCTGATAGTTATCAAAATAACCACCTTGAATGTATTTATTATCCTTTCTTATTATCACTCTCCACTTATTATTGTGTTTAGACCAGTATACTCCCTTTGGTTTATTTTTACGATGGGACACGTTTTGTTATACTGTTAACAATCTTAAGTTCTCAATCCTATTGTCATCCTTGATATGGTTGATGTGATCTATTACTAATCCATCAGGTATTTTTCCATAGTGGAGCTCCCATATAACTCTATGAACTAAATAGGCTTTACCTTTTAATCTAAACATTAAGTACCCAGTGTTCATTTTTGTACCAACTTGCTTACCAATCCAATTCCTGGGTGATAACTTTACTTTCCAGTACAACTTTCCATCTTTATACTCAACATAGTCGTTCATACCACCAAAACCCCGCCAGGTACAGGACTTGGCAGGGTGGTGCGGGGCGTTCAGTGGTAGTTACTCTTCCATCAGGAAATCCTTGGTCTGATCATGCCACAGTTGGAACTTATCGCCATCGCAATACATGTCTATGTCAGCCAGGTCCTGGGCGGCTTCGAGTAGGGTCTGCAACCCTTCGGCTGCCTTGGTTTTCTCTTTCGTGTTGGACTTCCTGATCAGCCTGTCATAGTAGTACTCAAACCTGTCTTCCAGGCCGTCTATCAATACTTGTGTTGTGTCCATCTTAGTCAATTAACGTTAGTTTATCCTCAGCCACACTGGTGTGGTACTCCTTGCCATCATAGTGATACTTAATTCTATACTCACTGCCACGCTCTGCAGGGTTGAACGCAACCAGGGTACAGAATTCTATGTCATGGTACTCTTTCGTGTCCCAGTCATAGTGCTGGGCGGTGGTCGAGTACTCACTATGGAGTTCGTGCACCGGATTAGGTATTCCATTTCTTACTACGTCCAGAACCATGTCCAGGCGGTAACTGTCTTTAAGGACCTCCACTAAGAACACAGCCAGGTCCTGATCATTACCCATCTCATTTACTAGCATCGTTGCCACTTGCTCGATAGGCAGTTCAATTTGAATTGTCTTACTCATTTTTATTAAGGTTTGATGGTCCTGGTGGACCGGTTAATTAATTACAACTCGATCTTAGGCAGGTGTGTCTCACGAGCCAGGTCATACTTCCTTGTGATGTGGTCGTCATACAGGCGCTCTAACAACGTCTCCAGGTAGTTCTTGAGCGGGCGGTTCTCAGCCTTGGCTAACTCTACCAGGTGTGTGTGCGACTCTTCTTTGATAACGATTGACTTTAATTTAGGCATTTTTTAATTGTTTTTTTATGTTATTCATTCAATGGTGTAAAGATATATATAATGTTTATACGTTCGACACAGTTGGCCGTATTTTTTTATTATACCTATCAGGTACGTCAAACTTAACTCCCATCTTTAACAGGGATTTGATCATGTGATTCTCCAGGTTCTCACTGACACTTGTTTTGTACTTACGGCACAACTCCTGGAATTCAGTGTGTACCTCACTGTTGACATAGATAGTTACTTTTTTATTCATGGTTGTAAATTTATACGTACAAAGATACAAATTTATACGTATAAATGGCACAGTTTTGATCATTTTGTACGTACAAAGTTTTTAGGGAACTGACGACGAAGACGCGAAAAAGATAGGTTGTGTAATACCAATGTAACAACTTGTAATATCCAATTTGTCTTATCTAGTCTATATTTATTACATTTATTACAATATTACAATAATGATAAAACTATATGGGATCGTATATATATTTAATATTAGAACTTTCGATGGGGTGTAATATGTAATGTGTAATATAACTTGTGTCGGCTGGGATTATTGAAAATTTTTGCTTATCTTTGCCTCCCACATTGAAAACCAGTGTGTTATAATCGCTTAAACGGAAAATGGCTGGAAATACCTTTGCTAATGATCGCGAACTCGCACGCGAAGCCGGCCGAAAAGGTGGCAAAGTAAAAAAATACGATGAGGCCTGGCTTCGACTCGGACATAAGTTAACCGGAGACCATGCTGAACACATCAGGAAGTACATGAATAAACTTATTAGAGAGGGACGTGACGATGAGTTCTTTGAAAACTACCTAAAACTATTACAGTACTTCAAACCTAAGGTAATGGCACATGCAGTTAAAACCCAAACTGAAATTACTTTCCGTTTCGAGTCAGGCGACAAAGAGTTATTCGAGGATATTTAGATTTATTTCTAACGGCACGGAGTTATTCGGTGTGGTTTATTATTATTTCGGCTTAAAAATGTCTTAGAATTGATCTATGGGCTTCTGGTGGGCAAAAAAAAGCCGGACAAATACATCCGGCTTGAATCCAATTAAGGTAGGTTTTTAATTAACCAGGTTAAGGTAGGTTTTTAATTAACCAGGTTAAGGTAGTTAATATTATTTCAACTATCGTGCCAATAAGCCAGGCAATGGCTGATCCCCAAATGACCAGGCACAATATGAACAGTGTTATGATTATAAACAGTATCATTCTGGTATCAGTTCAAATACTATATCAATATCATAGTAATCCTTAAAACCAAGGCTTTTGATTTCGTAGTGGTATCCATCATTAAAATCACTAAAAATAAGTGTGGTTATCAATACATCCTGGTTAAATTCAAGGTGAAACAACTTGTGGATATTACTTAAATTATATTCACTAAATTCCAGGGTGAATGTTATTTTACCTTTACTCGTTTTGATCACAGGGAAGTCATCCAGATCAAAATGAGACAAAATTTTGTTAAATACTTCGTTTGAATTCATACTAATTTATTTATTATAGGGTTATTATTATTATCGTGCCTGGGGTTGCCAGGATCACAGTATGCTGAGTGTGGATAAAAAAGGGGGATCATCTCTGATCCCCATTCGATTTACTTTTTGGCTTTTTCAGCCTGGGCTTTTTCAGCCTCCTTTTTGGCCTGGGCTTCTTTTTTGGCGGCTTCTTTTTCCGCCTTTTGTTTAGCCAACTTTTCCTCACGTTCTTTTGCCTTTTGGGCTTTTATTGCCTCAGGAAAAGTTTGTACCCACTTTTGAGGCACAGGCTTTTTAATGGTTTTGAAATAACTTTCAATAACAATTTGCCTGTTATTTCCCCCAATTCCGGCGGCTGGTTTTGATCCCTTCAAAACCTGGGCACCAATTTCCTCCATTACAAAGGAAATATTTTGAAACCTTAATGGGTATTGGTTTGCCTTACGTCCAAACTTTTTTTCCAATTCCCTGAAAAAATCAACTTTTTTGAATTTTTCTTTTTTGGCCTGAAGTTTGGTCATTTCGACATAAACATCTAGGCATGCCTGGAATTCTTCCACGGTCCATGCCACGGGTTCATTTACCCTGTTTTCTTTTTTGATCATAAAATTAAGAACTGTTTAATTAATAAATATGGAGTATTTCCCCATTTGAATTATAATACAAATATACAAATAATATGTATACAAACACACTTTTGGGTAAAAAAGTTTTAACTATTTTTAGTAAAAAATACTAATGAGTCAAAAGTAATATAATACCCACGACCTGGATGATTGTATAAACAATTGCCAGGACATTAAATACTAGGTTTTTTGAATTTTTCATAGGGCAAATATACAAATAAAAAGTATACAAACCATAAAAAACATATAATACTTTTAGTAAAAAATACTGACAAAAAACTAATCAAAAACATATATGAATTGACTGGTATATAATCAAGGTCATATGTGAATAACCTATATATGAATGGGGCTGGTCATATATAACCCATCAACATATATAACATATGTATATACATTGAATATGTCTACCATTGAACACCTGGTCAATGTATCTCTCTCTCGATCCCTGGGTTGTGGTGTCTCGATCTCCAGGCTGTCTCCCTCTCGATCTGTGGGTTGCCTCTCTCTCAGCCCAGGAGGCCAGGCTCTCTCAGCCCCCCAGGTGTGTGTCTCTCAACCCAGGAGACGAGAGGCGCGCAACGGCCTCCACCCAACCAATTTCACAAAATACAACATCAGTAGAACTATTCAAATCCAATATATAAAAGGGGAAAGCTAAAATTTTTCAAGCCCGAAACGGCTAAACAGGGGACAATGTAAACTCCTTCCGGCCAGCCAGCAAATGACTTACAGCATAACGGGTGGCATCGATCAGGTGGTTCCAGGAATCATGAGGTTTACCAGTAGGTTCGCCAGAAGCGTTGGTAGCCCATCTATAATTCCTGAATTCTTTTATCAGGTTAACTGATCCAGAGTCAATATTAATAGGTATAGTCTTCATCAGATCAATCCCACTATTAATCGAGTCTCTTCCTTTTTTAGAGGGTATAATATCAAGTTTCTTGTTTCTTAATTCCTGAATCGACTTAGGTTCGGCGCTGTCAGCTACAACTGTTATATCCGGGCGTAGTAATCCTGCGATCATGTCATTAGTCAGTTCCAGTTTGTAGCAGCGTTCTCTTAACCACAGTTCGCCGCCGCTCAGTCCAACTTCTACTATACCAGTTGGGTGGACCGAGTAGCCGAAGTCCAATCCATACAGGGTCCTCTTATACATTGCGGGCCAGTCAGCACTTGACCTAATAATAAAGTGTTTTCCTTCCTCGAAGATCATTCCTTCCAGTAGACCGAACTCCCCCTTAACGTACACTCTATAGAAGTTCTCATCGCCTTTAGCCCTGCGCTCGAGTGATTGAATGATAGACTCGTCCAGGTATGGGTTGTCATGATACGTGGAATGATCTACAAACACATTGTTAGTATCAAAGAACTCCTGTACCCAGAACGGACCGACAGGGTTGAACGAACCGAACATCAGTGGTGTCCTGATCTCCGCTTGGTCCCAGATGCTCCTCTTCACGTAGAACAGTTCGTCGAAGTAGGCTATGTCCTGGCGCATGCCGTGGAACCTGGATTCGTCGTCTGCAGGTATGAACGAGATGGTAGTGCCGTTGGGTACGTTGTAGATCATCTCTGACTTGTTGAAGGCTGAGGGGTCGAACTGGTCCTGCATCACATGCTTGATCCAGTCAGGGAACAGTGTCTTCTTGATGACAGGCATAGATTCACTACTGATGGTGATGCGTTTGTTAGGGTATTTGTGGGCGTAGATGGTGATATACTGAAGGATTGATATGGTCTTGCTCGAAGAGGAACCACCGTAGCAGATGACAGTGTGGTTGCCGTCCTTGACAGCCTTGACTATGCGGGGGAAGACTTGGGTGAACTTCATTAGACTATGGTAAAAGACTGAACAAGCTGAGCCGGAGAACCGACCCAGCCATGTTCAGAGTCCTTAATAAAAATCAAGTATGAGCACGATAAACAAAGTTTTACAAAATTAATTAAAAAATGGATCAAAATGAAAAAATTGTTATAACTTCGTGAAATACAGTCTTTACTATGCCTACTTCCTTGGAGCGCTTCAGTGGTCTCATGTCTAACTTATTTAGGCGTAAGTTGTATATTAATGCCTATGAGAACGTGGTCTATGAGCACCTGACATTTAATGCCCGTTCAAACCAGGAGCTACAAAAGTTATATACCAGTCTCGTCGAAGTAAGGATCATCGAGGACTTCATTGCTGACTTTATCAGCCGTATACCGGCAGGAGTTGAAGATGCGGCAGGTAATGAAGTTAAGCGCTCGCCACTGAACCAGTTGATCCAGCAAGCCAATCCTCAGCAGTCGTTCCAGGAGTTGCTCAAAGAGTACCTGGTGTACTACGGTTTGACAGGTAACGCGTATATGTTCTACAACGATAACTACCTGTATAACCTGCCTACTGATGAGGTTGAGATCGTTACGAGGTTCCCTGTTGAAGTACCGGAGTACAGGAACTGGGTGGAGTACTTCAAGCACAACTATGAGGGTATTGACTACCTGCTGCCTGGTGACCAGGTGTTGCACCTGAAGACAGCACAGTTGGAAGCTGAACGGGGCAGTTGGGTCTATGGGTCCAGTCCTTACTCAGCAGCTGAGCCTAATATCAAGGCGCTCGAAGCGAACAACTCAGCCCGGGTAAGTACGATGAATGACAGGGGTGCACTTGGGTTCATCACGAATGACAGTGAGTACCCTGACAAGGATGCAACGGAGGAAGCACAGGAGAACATGCAGAAGTACGGGTTGAAGGAAGGGCAGTATAAGTTCCTCATCAGCACACAGAAGCTCAGGTATCAGAAGATGAGTATGAACCTGGAGGAGTTGAAGCTACTTGAGAATCTCGAGGTTGACTTCAACAAGCTGTGTATGCTCAGGGGTATCGATCCGGTGATCTTCTTCTCAGGGGATACAACCTACGCGAACCAGTACCAGGCGTACAAGGCTACGGTGAAGCGTGCACTGCTACCCCTGGCGTATCACTTCTATGACAAGGCTAACCTGTGGATCAAGAGGAACACAGGTACTACCAACCGGCTCGTACCGCAGGTGGATAAGCTGCCTGACTACAGCGAGCTTGGCGTTGAGCACAGTGCCCGCCTGGTCAAGGAGGTTGAAGCAGGTGTACTCAGCAGGGCACAGGCGTTAGAGATACTCTACCCTGACCTTGAGTGGGTTGAGGACGCTCCGCAGATGATGCAGGTCGTGGAAGCTAATAGAGGAGGCTCGTCCTCCTCAAGTAGTTCCACGACCAATGGAGAAGCCTCAGATGAAGATAAGTTGTTTAACATTAAACTATATAAGTAATGAGTTTTGATTTTGGTGTAGGAAGTAATCAGCCTTCAGGTGCCCGTGGAACAGCAGGGCAAACAAAGGATGAGGTTATTAACGGTCAGTTCTTACAGGGTACTCAAGGGTGGACCCTGGGGGCTAATTGGTCTTTATCGGGCAGGAGTTTACTGCACGAGGCCGGTGCCATTGAGGCGGTCAGTCAGGATTTGGCTGGGGCGACACACACGACTGTGACGTATTCATTTATGGTTCATCTTTCCGGCATCAGTGCCGGGACGCTGACTGTTACTGAGGGCAGTGGTGCTACTGGTGAGGAGCTTGATGCTAACGGCTGGCACACCTGGGAGGCTGTTTTGACAACAGATACTACTTTAGCCTTCACTCCATCGACTGATTTTGATGGTCAGATCGATGTTGTAAGGGTAAGGGCATTGAAAGTACAACCGTAAGGAATTATGGCAGTAGCATTTGTCCGCAGGGGCGACATACAGGAGTATGACGTTGAGGAGGAACTGCGTAAATACAGGCAGTGGGCTGCTCACCGTAGTCAACAGATAACTAATATCAGTTGGGGTGGTACCATTGGTAATCCTGCAAGCCAGGTGGTGGATGAGTATGCTGCAAGAGTACGTCAGGACGAGGGAGTTGTGGAATCATTGGATTGTTTACAGGCGAGAGTCTATCAACTTATGCTATTATGACAAGACAGGAGCGTATTAAAAAGGTTATCCTGGAAAAGGATACTATCATTGCCAAGAAAAAGAGTAAGATGAAGCAGGCTGATGGCGTGGTGATCACTGACGCGGCTAAGAAGACAGTTGTAAAGGCTGTCCGGGACGATGAAAAAAAAAGTGAACTCGACGCAATCCTGATCATTAATACTACTAACTTCATGGACTCGCATAGTGATGTTCACATACCTGGATTGTGGAGCAAGTCTCTTCAGGAGAACAAGAACATTATGCACTTACAGGAGCACAAACTTGAGTTCGAGAAGATCATTGCTGATGGAGACGACTTAAATGTATATACGAAGACTTTCAACTGGTCCGACCTTGGTTATCCATATCCAGGACAAACAGAAGCATTGGTTTTTGATAGTAAGATCAGACGAGAACGCAATGAGTATATGTTTAACCAATACAAACAAGGCCGCGTTAATAATCATAGTGTCGGCATGGGATATGTGAAGATACTTTTAGCCGTTGATGATCCTGATGAAACTCAATACTATGAGAACTGGGAAAAGTACATTGATCAGATAGCAAACAAGGAAAAAGCCCAGGAACAAGGTTATTTTTGGGTAATCAAAGAAGCAAAGGTTGTTGAAGGCAGTGCAGTTCCAATAGGTTCAAATACTGCAACACCTACATACGATATTAAGTCAGAGCCGTTTCAGGACACTCTGAACATTCTAAAGTCAATCATTGAGCCGGAGGTTGATCCACTCAATTTATTTATTAACAAATTAAAACTATAAAAAATGGCAGACACCATTAAAACACCTGAGGAACTTGCCAAGGAGATCAACGAGGCTCTTAGTGGAATCAGGGACATGATCAAAAAATCCGCTACCAAAGAAGAGGCGGAAGCATTGAAGGATGACATCGCAAAACTGCGTAATGAATTCCCTCAGGAAGAGTATGCTGACAAAATTGACTCGATCGAGCAATCAGTGAAAGAACTCTCAAACAAGGTGAAAAACGTTTCTATCGTGGGCATGCCTAACGGCGTTACCCTGCGTGACCGGATCAAGGAACAACTTGAGACTGAAACCTGGCAGAAGCACCTCAAGAACCGTGCCGAGGGAGAATCACCTATCGCTAACATCGAAACTAAGGACATCAACTGGGGTGCGGCCGGAGCCAACGGTACCAACGACGTAGTTCAGAACGCGATGCCGTTCCTGGTACCACAGTATCCGTTTGAAGAGCCCTTTGACGTCCGCAGTGTGTTCCCGGTAGGCTCGATCGATACAGGTTCACTCGACTATCCTCAGGAACTGTTGTACACTGATGGAATGGGCATGTTGGCGGAGACAGGCGGTTCTAGTGAGACCAGTATCACATTTCAGATGGTTACTGAGAACGCGCACAGGATAGCAACCTTTGCTGAAGTCAGCCGCAGGGCGCTCCGCAACACCACCTGGTTGAGTGCGTATCTGGCCAACCGTTTCATGGAGAAGTTCGTGAAGCTCCTGAACACACAGTCGCTTGTTGGTGATGACACCGGTGAGAACCTGAATGGAGTGTACAACCAGGCTACCGCGTATGCTGCGGCCGGGGCGTTCACTGATACGATTCCTTCAGGCGAGTCAACACTGATCGACGCAGTTATTGCCATGAAGTCCCAGCTGTATGATACTGCGAATGTGATGGCGAATGTTTGCATGGTATCTCCTGTCACCCATTATCAGCTGACCGTTCAGAAGACTACTACACGTGAGTACGCTTACGAGCAGCAGTTGGCTCAGGTTGATTCAATGGGAATGTGGAGAATCAACGGCATGACCCTGATCATGAGCAAGGACATACCTGATGGAGAGGCATTGATCGGACTTGTCGCTCCTACCGTACTTGAACTGTTGTTCAACGGTGGCCTGGACATGAGTACTACTCAATCGCACGCAAGCAACTTTATCGGAAGTATCGTTGCGTTCCGGTTCGAGGCTGACGTACTGTTCCCTGTTTACCGTCCGTATGCCTGGATAAAGGGTGACCTTGCAACCGTACAGGATGATATTACTGCGGCATAGTCTGTTCTGCTCATCATGTGATCCTTGGGGTAGAGTCCCTGCCCCTTGGGTTTTTTTAACATCAAGGCAATGATCAAAACAAAAAAGACATTAGTAGGAACAAGTCCTCTTACACTTGAGGCTGCTAAGCAATGGTTGAGAATAACTGATGACCCTTCTGCTGATGACAGTCTTATCACTGATCTTATCGAACAGTCGCGTGATTTGATTGAGGAAAATTTGAACATTGCTATGGTTGAGTACTCTGTTGAGATCGAGGCAACCGAAAGAACTGAGCTTACATTACCTTACCGACCCATTGTTTCAGTTACTCAAGTGCAGGACCGGGAGATGAATGATCTGACCTACTCATTTAATGGGTTTGCCATATCCCTCAACTCTCCGTCCGATATCGTGGCTACTTATACATGTGGCTATGGGTCCAGTGAGCTTCCTTCTGGACTTTTGTTAGGATGGAAGGAAGTACTCACTGGGTTTTATGAGAATCGAGGCGACCGTATGAATACAGATTTCAACCCGATGATTTTAATCCGTCAGAACCCCGTTCTAGCGGCGTATAATAAACAATCTTGGTGGGTCTGACATAATGTATTGCTATGGGCATTGGACGCTTTAGAAGCCGGATAAAGATTATTGAAGTTCAGAGAGGGCAACCGGATGGATTAGGTGGCTACTATACAACCAAAGAAACAGTCGCAACGGTTTGGGGCAATGTTGAACTGAATGACGGCTCCAGGGCTCTTGAAGGTAACAGGGTGACTAACCATACACCTTATGAAATTACTTTAAGGGCAGGTACGTACGTTGTTACTACAAATAACCTGCTTGAGTATGATGGTATTGAATTAACTATAAACTCTGTAAGGATTGACCAGGACAAACGATGGACAATAGTACAGGCTTATTCTGATGGCTGAAAAAACCGATATAAGAGTAATAAATTTAAGTGAGGTCATTAAGGACATTGACGACTTTGATGGAAAGACTCAGGTAGACTTTGAGAAGATGCTTGACAGGTATGCTAAACAGGTAGCGATCAATCAAAAAACTATCCTGCGTCAAAAAGTAAAGCAATGGACTGGTAATCTTGCAGGCTCAATCGGTTTCAGTGCTAGTAAATTAGCAAGAACAATATATCCTGGGCGATACTATATTCCACGTGGTAAAGAAACAGGTGAAGACTACAGGTTATTCATTGAAGAGGGCGGGCAACCTTATAACAATCCAAAGGCGAAACCTTTTATGGGTTACTGGTACGTGAAGGACAGTATCAAGGGTATCGAGGAAAAAATGAAAAAGGAGATTAATCAGATCATTAAAAAGAACCAAAAGAAATGACTGATGTTAGGGCAGATATAATTGGGGCAATCAATACTTTGCTTGCAGATCACCCTCTTGAAGTGTTCAATGATGTTCCTCAGAACGCTGACTATCCTTTAATATTCATAGGTAATATCGAGTTGAATACTCAGGTAGATAATAAGTCGACCTATGAAGTCCAGGGGTATGTCGAGGTTCATTTATACACAGGTGATAAACCATGGCAAAAGTCCCTTGTTGAACCTTACCAGTGGTTGAACAACTTAAAAGTAAGGTTGCAGCCTTATGTTTCATTCGTACTGCCTTTGAATGATCATCACATGGTATGGTGGAAACTTGATACTGACACTGATTTTAACGACATATCTGTTACTGAAAAACATTATGTTGCGCAGGTTGTCTACCAGTTTGAAATTTTTCATAACTTTACATATTATGACAGGGTCTCTAATGATGGAGGCGTTGTCGAAAATTACACTGATTGTGTATTAAATAAAATACTATAATTATGGCAACAGTTCAAGGAAAAAACCTAGTTGTAAGAATCCTGGATGGTACTTTCAAGGGTTACGCCGACACAACAACAACTCCTGCTACTCCGGCTGATGGTGATTATTATATCGCTACTGAAGATGGTGACTACACTAACTTTGATGTTAGTCTTACTGGTGTTCTTGCCGGCGACATTCTTAAGTACATAACCGATGCGTGGACGAATGCAGGTGTTTCAGGTGGTGGTGTGATTGCTTGCTCTACTTCCTGTACAATGACACTGAATCAAGCGTTCACTGAAGTAACATGTAAGGATGCTGACTCTTGGGTATCACAGATCGAGGGTCAAAAGTCATGGGAGATGACAGTCGATGCTCTTTACCAGGAAGACGATATCGCCGGTGCAAAGGGATTTGTCGACTTATCTCAGTTGATCATCACCGGTCCTAACATTGCTCACGTGGCATTCGAGGAGATTAACAATCCGTTTGCTACAGTCAATGACAATACCTGGAGTGGCATGGCAAGGCTTAGCACCTGTTCGTTAACCGGACCTGACAATGAGGCTGCTACTTACAACGCGACATTGATGGGTAACGGCCCACTTTATTTCACTCAAAGGACGTAAATATGTTTATCGGAGGAGAAGACAGACCTATTAAGTTCGGTATTAATCAAACTGATCTTTATTGCACCCTGCGTGGTATATCAATTACTGTTATGCAGGAAGAGATGAAAAAGTTTGTTAACGGTGATTACACAGGGGGAGAGATTCGTGACCTTATCTGGTCAGCCCTGGCAGATGGTGCCAGGAAAGAAAAGATCGATTTTCCTTTTACTAATCTTGATGTAGGCGACTGGCTTGAGGAAGTCCAGGAAGGTGAATTAACTAAGGCACTTAATGAAATGAACGCCGGTGCACCTAAAGTTAGGGCTAACTCTGCGAAAAAAAAAGTCAGAGTGAGCTCTACATAGAGGACGTTATAGATCACCTGAGTGAGATAGGTATACGTTACGAGGATATGCTCGATATGTCCTGGGCTGAGTACCAGTATTTAGCAACAGGTCATCAATTGAGACTTGAAAGACAGTGGGATTATACCAGGCACTTGATGGCAGCGATGCACAATTCAAGTGGTTTTGCTAAGCGCAGGGTCAGACCTATCGAAATAATTAAACTTGATTTGCTCGATAAACCCAGGAAGATCAAAAAGATACCAATCGAGGACGTAATGAGAATACTTAGGAACTAATGGGACTGCTTACAAACATAAGGGTCTTCATGACCTTAAACACTAAGAACTTTAGTAAAGGTCTTAAAAAGTCGCAGAAAGAAACCAGGGACTTCGACAAAAGTATATCTAGTTTAGGTCAGAACATAGCAGGTGTATTTTCAGCCGGTGCTATTATTGCCTTTGGTCAGGAGTTAGCCAGTCTCAACGCGAAGATATACAACGCCAGGATTGCCTTTGAAAGATTTGGAGGGCAAACTTTGTTCATGCAGGAGTTGCGTGATTCAACTGGTGGTATGGTCGATGATCTTCACCTGATGCAACAGGCTATCCAGGCAACCAACCTTGGATTGAGACAATCAGACTTACCTACATTCTTTAAGTTTGCTACTATACGTGCGGCTGAAACAGGTGTTGCTGTTGATTACCTTGTCAATTCAATTGTCAGTGGTGTTGGCCGTGAGTCCAGGCTCGTACTTGACAACCTTGGTATATCACTTAAGGACTTAAACCTTGAAATCGAGCAACTTGGTTCTACTTTTACACCGGCGGCTATCAGTCTCATCTCTAAAAACTTCCTTGAAGCAAGGCGTGAAATTGACGATACCACAAACAGTGTCTTCAAGCTCAATGCTCAGTGGAAAAACTTTACGCAAAACCTGGCTGAGGGAGTTGTTGGTGACACTGCAGCCGGTATCATAGGAAGATTATCATCAGGACTTGAAACTATTAACAGGTTTTTCGACAGGGACCTTGGTGAGCAAACCGTAGCTGAGGAACTTAGTAAGATAACTGATGATACCGAAGAGTGGTATAAGTGGTTAGGCTTTGTCAGGAATAAATGGCTTGAGATAGGCAGGGAGTTTGATGGATGGGCTTCGAGTGAAAACAATCCCTCTAACTGGTTCAGGATTAGTGAGGCTGAGTTTTTCGATCAGCAATCTGATCAGGTACTTAAGTTTATCAACAACTTAATGAAAGTTGAAGGTGCCTGGGATAAGTTTATTGAGAAGTATACTAAAAAGGTAGAACCACCTGAAGTATTGGAGCCTGAGGAAGGATTTGATCCTTCATTTGGTTATCTTGAGGGACTTCGCCGCGAGCTTGAATTAGCCACTGAAGCACAGTTGAAACTAGCCAGGACTGATCCAGAGTTTGACGTTAAGGCAGAGGGATTACGTGAGTTGATCGCTGGACTTAAAGAAATGATTGACCTGTATCTTAAGGGCGTGCAGGCTACTGAAGAGATGGAAGATGCCACTGAAGATTTAACTGAACAGGTATATAACTTAAGCGAGGTGTTTGCTGAAGTGGCCGGTATAGCAGTACGTAGTTTTGTTGATTCGTTATTGCAGGCGATAGAAACAGGCGATGTCATAGGTGCTTTTGCTAGTTTCTTAACTGACCTTGGAAAGATGTTGACTGCTTACGGTTCGGCTCTTGTTGCCTTTGGTATTGCCGAGGAAGTATTGAAATACGGTGACCCATATAGTAAGATCGCAGCCGGTGCAGTGTTGATAGCTGCTGGAGTTGCCTTGAGTGCTATCGGTGGTGCCATCAGTAAACATGCTGGAGGTGGAGGCGGAGGTTACGGAGGCGGTCGTGGTTCCTATAGTTCTTATGGCGGTGGAACAGGACCTGATATGGGTTTTGACTATAACAGGGAAATAGTAATGGTTGCCCGTGGTGAAGACTTAGTTGCAGTTATCAATCGTCAAAACTTCAGACAAGGTGTCAATCTATAGACTACAATATACTGCTTTAGACGGGAGTCATACACAAATCGACTTTTTTAAGGATTATTTTCCTTTAACTGATGAATATGTTAACAGGGTTGAAGCTGATCAAGGTGTTGTTGAAGCTGAAAGTTGTGTTACTCGGTTTATATATGGTCAGGGAGATGATATAGTTGACATGTGTGGTTCCGAGGAGCCTTTACTGATCAACTGGGGTAACGGTGATCATAACGCTACTACATTGCCTAGTTCAGCCACGCTTAACTTAGTTATACGTAACCTTGATGAAAGAGCAGCCCTGGAAGATGTTTTTAATGGAGGGTGGGTAATAATAGTGTATAAAGATACTAATGTATTCTGGAGGGGAAAGATTACCGATACACTTAACATTGAACAGTACAAAGAATATCCATACCGTCTCAGTCTTAACTGCAACGATGGTGTAGGTGAAACTAAAAACAATCAATTCCTTACGATCGATTTTCCTGAACCATGGCCGAACAAAGTAAATGTATTACAGTTAATAACTAAATTAATTAATAAGTTTCTTTATCCTAACGATGAATACAAACTGTTCGTATCATTTAACTTATATCCTGATGGGACCATTGATGACGGCCGCAGGCTTGAGTATGTTTATCTCGACCCTTTGGTATTCATGGACTACGATCAAGACCAGTACATACGTAACAGTGACCTGATTGACTCTTTACTTGGTATACTTGATCTCAGGATGTTTCAGTGGGGTGGTAATTGGTACTTAATGTCCAAAGACGCCCCCTGGAACGCTGGGAATATCCAACTAACTGAATACGATGTAGTTGATGAAACGCCTGTTTATATTAGCAGGACCACGTTGAACCAGGGTATACTCGATCTTTACAAATGTATTTACGGTGAAGACGTTCAAATCAGGGGTACAGCAAACATTAATTTCATTGCTCCTTTGAGACAGGTCGTGTTAAGTCAGCAATTCCAGATGAACAGTAATATCTTACCGGCTTTTGCTAACAGGGGTGCTAACTTCTACAGGGGTTTTGATGGTGTTGATCTTGAGTATAATCCTGCACCTATAGCAAACAGGATGAGGCACTGGACAAACGTCAATAATTTTAACGGAATACCTTATACATTACAAGATAACGCAGGGTATTTACAGGTTCCAGTATTTAGCCCCGGTGGTGAGTTAAACAGTAGTGCTTATGTTGAATGGACTATTGATCCTGAGATTCAATTTGACAGGTTCTTTTTTGCTATTAACTCAGTTCAAACATTTAGAAACAATATACTTAATCAAAGGCAAGATAAAGTAGGTATAAAACGAGTAGTTGAGATCAGGTATACTTCCGTTGGTGGTACTCATTACTATTTTTGGCGTAACAATCCTAATACTATTAATGACCCTGAAGCTTTTGACGGTTGGACGACTGATGCCAGGCAATACCGCTGGGATTTTAGTGATCCTATCAGTCTTGAGTCGCTTATGCCTGAGGATGCTTTGTGGACAGGTGGTACGTTCAGATTTACCTTTTATAATGGGTACGATGAAAACTTTTTCCTTCCTGATTATTACCTATTATACAGTGGCCTTCAGCTTGGTATCATTACTGCAGGGTATAAAATACTACCAGAGGAGCAAAAGACTAACTGGTTAAAGAAAGGCATGTTGCCTATATTAGGTGAATTGTTATTGTCTCCTATGCCAATTGGTATATGGACAATGTACTATGGAACGAAGCACATACAGCAAAAGAAAAGGGATAAAAGACTCAAAAGTCAAATCGGTAATGATGCTCAACTTAATTTTCAGACTACAGATATTGACTGGGATAATGATCTTGTAGTTGATATTAACCCTAATTCCAGGTCGCAGTTGAATATGGCTTACCGTATTGGTATTACTTATGCAGGTCTTAAAAGTTACCATGATATTCACCTTAGTTCGTTCTATGACATTTCAGGTGTTTCACTTGAGTCATGGCTTGATCAGTCAGAAGTATTTAAGCAGGGTGGCGAAACAACCGTATTGGACCTTATTACGTGGAGAGGCAGGCAATTCATCCGTGATAATTCAACTTATACAACCCAGTTATCAGGTGAATGGAGATCATCAAACATTACTCCGTTTCAGTTAGTTAATGATTTTGAGGGGCGTATCTACCAGGCATTTAAGCTGCAGTGGCGTGATTACAGGGCTACCTGGGATAATATATACACTGAATTTAAGGCTTTACAAAACGTTGATGGTTTACCACTTGTGTGCGACTTTAACCAGTATGCTTTTGATGACAGTTTCTGCAAAGGTTCTGGTGGTCAGCCTGTTCCGGGTATTCAATACAACTGGTTGATAGGTACAGATGGTGTTGACTTTGGTTTCTGGTTGAACGTGGAACCTCCTCAAGGTTTCATATCTCCTACAGATTTTGAAGGTGAAGGAATAACTAAGTTAGCTAATGTAGGGGGAAGTACGATCGAACTGTCCCTTGGATTAATATCTCCCACCTTACTTCCGGGAGTATCAAAAATTGAATTATATTTGCTTGAGTTAGACGAGGTCATCGATATGACGCCTACACCAAGTAATACATATTCAGGAAGTTATACAGGTATACGTACTTATCTTGAGGGTAAAGAAAACGATACCTTGAAAATAACACTTAAGGCAATCGAATAATGGCAGTTAAGACACGACAAGAGCTACTTGATTACTGGAATAGTAAAATAATTCAGAATAGTAATCAGGCTATTACAGGTCAGATCATGAACCAGGGCGGTGTTGATATTATCGACTCGATGGCGATGGGTACTGATGCTAGTAACGCGATGAACTGGAAAAACAAGTGGGCTGCCGGTACCTATAATATCAATGATGTTGTAAGGGATGGAGACTGGACAATGGTTGCCAATAAAACAACTACTGAACGCCCTGCACCGCAATTGGTAGGAGACCCTATATATCTGTTTCCAGGCACATTGAATGGTGTAGGCAGTCCGAGTGCTTCACAGGTGATCGTAGGGCAGAGATATACGCCTCCAGTAGACAAGCTCATAACAGGCTTCAGGATATATACTGACGCAGGGCAGAAGTACGGGGTCTATATTGTTACTGACCCAACAGGCACACCGCAGTTCAACCAGGTGGCATCGTTCACTGCTACTACAACAGGGTGGGTAGCAATCAACACGAGTAATGTCTTTATTGATGCAGGTGAGGCTTTTGATCTTATTGCAACTATCAATCCTGACAATACGCCTACAAACACCAATGCTACTTATGTTTACACTACTCCTCAAAATACTGCTGTTCCATTAGCAGGGCAAATCATTCACGCTAATAACGCTATTGATGAACTGTGGATAAGTACAACTGATAACAACGCTACTGACCGCAGTGCTTTACTTGCATCGTTGAAACTTGGTGATGTAATAGTCAGTGAAGGGCAATCGTGGACAGTACAGGGCAATACCAATGCAGGCACGTACCATATCATCCAGGTGGTACCAACAATACAGTTGGTTGTTGACGGCACTTTCACCTTCCAGTTCCAAGTCTATCCTGTTGCTACTATTTTAAGACAGCAGGCAACAGATGAGTGGCCTGGTGATCCTGAAGTGAGCGGATTGCTTGCTGTTGATACTGGTTATGATACAATCGTTCCTGATGATAACCAGTACAATGTTGATATTCAATACCAGGATATAAGATTCTCAGATGATTGGGATATACTGGCGTTCTCCGGTCAACAAGAAACTTGGGAGCCTGATTACAATTTTGAAAAGGTCAGTGCATTTACAGTTACTTCACAGCAGCCGACCTACGATACTGTTGCAAGGCTGCCTATCAACATTCCAGCAGGATTGACTACTTATGAGATCAAGTTTTCGTGGACTTATACATTGAACAGTACGGTCAATAGTGCTTATTTTAGGTTTAGTATTGATGATGGTGCAACGTGGAGTACATTCCAGGAAGAGCCAAAAGATATAACCGATCAGAGACCGAGGTACTATGCTTTTCCAAGAACGTACAACGAGGAGAATGTAGTGCAGAGCGGTTTGGTTTTCGAGGCTGCTAAGGGCAACGTAAGTGATGTAATGACAATTGACTTTTTAGATGTTATTTTTCAAAAAGTGCAATGAAACAATGGAGACCGTCAGACTGGATAGCAATAGGGCTTTTGGGGCTTATTTATATCTACCTGATATTTGTGTTTATACTAATGTTAACGGGAAAGGATAAACTGGATAATGACGCTGGCGTAAGAACTAAAGAAATAATAATTTACATCCTGGGTGTGCTTTCAGGGTATATCGGGATAAAAAAAGTAAAACAAAATGGCAACTAACTTCTACGACAAGGCATCATTGGTCCTGATACCTTCGGGTTATAAAGCAGGCAAACTCTATTCTGTCAAACCTACTGATGGTACTGGCGACTTCACTTTCAGTCGTGCTACAGGGTATTCATCCAGGACAGGACCAACCGGCAAGATCCAGGAAGTTGCTGACAACACTCCACGACTTCAATACCCTAAGTGTCCTGCGGTGTTGCTTGAACCGAGTAGGGAGAATTTGTTTCTCAACAGCGATGTAGGGGCAACTCAAACAATAACAGTTGTTAGTGGTTCAGACTATGCCATCTACTTTCTTGATGGTGATGGGCAGATTGATTTGACTGGTGCTACTACTGCAACGGTGACTAAAAGCGACCTTGACTTGTCAGGAGCGTATCTGTTCACAGCAGGCAGCACATCACTGACTTGTACTGTAACTGGTACTGCTAATATGGTTCAGTTAGAATTAGGCACCTACCCCACAACCTACATTAAGACTGAGGGGAGTACTGTTACGAGGGCTTTGGAAAACCTTTTATTGACAGGCATTGATACAAGCGGTATCCTAACAGGGGCAACAGGCACATTGTTTTTCAAACAGGTATCATTGAATAATGATGCGGAAACAAAAAGGATTTCCCTTAGTGATGGAACATCAGCAAACAGGCTTGTTTTAGCGTTCAATTCTGATAGTACAATTTCTTCGTTTATGCAGATTGCAGGGGTTACGGTTGCATCCAATCCTGTTGTTGGGTTCACTTATGATGCAGGGCAAACAATTAACGCCTGTGTTGCTTGGGGTGGTTCTGATTTCAAGGTATCGCTTAATGGAGAACTGTTTGCAGGCTCATTGACAGGAACTCCGATAGCATTTCCCAATTTCAATACCTTAGACCCTATTGGTTCAAGATACTATGGGGAGATTGATGAAATGCTCATATTCCCCACCGCCCTGACCGATGATGAACTTTTTGAACTGACCAATCCTGAGTGGACCTCCTACTCACAGATGGCACAGGCATTAAATTATACACTGATATAGATATGGCAACTCCAACATTGATACTCGGAAATAACGATTGGGCTACCAAAGACGGCAAGCTCCTCGGATACTATCAGAATAAGGGATACTACTTCCCCCGAGAATTTACCTTTTCCCGAACTTCTGAGGGTACATACATTGGCAGGGATGGGCTGATTAAAACTGCTGATGCAGGGATAGCGAGGGTGGACTTTCAGAATAACCCTAATGGTGCTTTGCTGTTAGAGCCTGCGAGGACTAATATTGGTCTGTGGAGTGAGGATATAAGCCAATGGAATTTGAGTTTTGCAACTGTTCAGGATGGTTTTACAGACCCATTTGGTGGGAATAAGGCATTTCAAGTTGACTTTGCACCTGAAGTTGATGGAACTTGGCCTTCTTTTATCAGGCAGGGTGTTACTACTTTTGCTGACGTTGTTCATACATCAGCGCTGTACTGCAAGTATGTGGACATTCAATACCTGAAATTTGTATTGGATGGTAACTCAGCACCTATGGTTTTTGACCTGACTGATGGTAGTGTTATTGAAAATGATACATCGGGTACTTGGTATGTTAAATCACCTGAAGTTACTGATATGGGTAATGGTTGGTGGAAGATTGTCTTCTATAGGAATGAAACAGCATTTGGTTCAAACAAGCCAAATATGTACTTTTTTGTAGGTAACAACGCATTAGATACCCTCAACCCTAATGTTGGGAGCGTACAGGTGGCTTTTGCACAGGTAGAACAAGGCTCCTACCCAACTTCCTACATCAAGACCGAAGCGAGTACGGTTAATCGGGGGATTGACGATATAGCTTATAGTAGTCTGCAAAATGGAGTTTTAGGTACTGATTCAGGAACCTGGTTTATGCACTATCAATGGCTTAATCAAATAGGAGGTGCTACATCTGCTGTCCATATCAGGAAATCAGCTTGGAATAATGAAAGTTTCTACCTGTACAACTATGAAAATACTGTTAGGATTGGCAGTACAACACCTGTAGAAACACTATGTTTTCATACCTTAACCGGGGATGAAGTAGGAAAACCTGTAAAAGTAGCTTTGAGTTGGGATGCAGGGGTGTACCAAAAAGCGTATGTTAATGGAGTTGACCGTTCAGCAGCAAATATTGGAGATGCTACAGCCTATGCTTTTACTCATTTAGGGTTAGGTAATGTATCAGGATTAACTGCTAATGGACTGATATGGGAGATGCGGTTTTATCCTACAGCCCTGACAGACACTGAACTTGAACAATTAACCTCATAACTATGAACAAGACAATTATCAATTTAATCCTCGTATTGGGTGGTGCAATCCTTCTGATACTTGCAGGCCAGAACGAGGCTGTAATGCACGTAATAGGTGATGAACTTTCCTTTGCCATAGGTGGGTTGTTATTTGGTGCTATCCTTGTCTTTGGCATCATAGTGGCTATCAGGGTCAATAAGCCTGAAACTACACCAACAAGGGCTGAGAAAATATCCAAACAGGTTGCCTGGGAGATTATGGATGCTGAGGATCAGGAGACCAGAAAGAAGTTATTTGAAACACTTAAAAAGGAGTTTGAAAATGGCAAATGAGAAATACGACAGTTACACCTTTGCTGATGAAGC
>Ga0180438_10002555_pt1 | contig 29423 bp, 27 predicted proteins | sample SS_ome_12_FD_132455 | JGI IMG/M metagenome (GOLD analysis project Ga0180438, IMG submission 132455) | Hypersaline lake sediment archaeal communities from the Salton Sea, California, USA - SS_3_D_2 metaG | ecosystem: Environmental > Aquatic > Non-marine Saline and Alkaline > Hypersaline >...
TGAATAATAATCAAACCTCTTCCCATTTCATACATATACAGGGAGGAATTATAAATGAATATTTCCAAAAGGGGTCAAGAGATTCAGCCGTCTCCTATAAGAAAGCTGAAGCCTTATGCAGATCAGGCCCAGGAACAGGGTATCCATGTCTACTTCCTGAACATCGGGCAGCCGGATATCCCGACGCCGCAGCCAATCATGGATGCCTTTCACAGCTATGACGAGAAGGTTCTGAGCTATGGTCCGGCGCAGGGTTTCCTGGAGTTGAGGCAGGCCATTGCTGATTATTTTGGTTCCTACGGCATCCCCATCGATGCGGAGAATGTGGTCATCACCATCGGCGGTTCGGAGGCCATCCATTTTTCTTTCAGTGCAGTGGCTGACCCGGGAGATGAGATCATTATCCCTGAGCCCTTCTACACCAATTACAACGGATACGCAGCTTTCGCCAACGTTAAAATCGTTCCGCTGACTCTGCGGGTGGAGGATGGTTTTCGCCTACCTCCGTCAGATGAGATTGAAGCCCGGATAACGCCCAAGACCCGCGCCATCCTGCTCTGCTCTCCGAGCAATCCAACAGGGACAGTCTTCACTCCTGAAGAACTGGAGCGGGTCATTTCGCTCGTCCAAAAACATGACCTCTTTCTCATCGGAGACGAGGTCTACAAAGAATTCGTCTATGATGGGGGGATCCACAAAAGCGTCCTGGAATACGAAGAAGTCAAAGACAGGGTCATTGTTGTGGATAGTATATCCAAGCGCTTCAGCAGTTGCGGGGCCCGTGTGGGGGCGGTTGTCACCCGAAATGAGGATGTCTATCAGGCCGTTCTCAAATTTGCTCAAGCCCGTCTCTGCCCCCCCTCTGTGGAACAGAAGGCTGCACTGGCGGCTTACCGCATGGGATTGGATTACTTCAAGCCTGTCAAGCAGGAATACCAGAGACGGAGAGATGTTCTGTTCGATGGGCTGAAGGATATCGAAGGAATCGTCATCCATAAACCTCAAGGCGCATTCTACATCATGGTGCGACTGCCGATCAAAGATTGTGAACATTTTGTCCAGTGGATGCTCACTGATTTTCATCACAACAAGGAAACAGTGATGGTGGCGCCCGCGCAGGGCTTCTACTGCACTCCGGGAAAAGGCAAAGATGAAGTGCGGATGGCCTATGTCCTTAAAGAGGAGGATTTGAAACGGGCTTTAGTCGTCTTTAAGGAAGGGCTGAAAAAGTACAAGAGCTTATTTTCATAGGTCTTGAGCTTGTTTTGTAACAAGACAGACAGATTTTATGCTCAGAAATTAAGTAACATTTTTATTAAAGAGGCTGAGGGTAAAAGTGTCATTGCGAGCGAAGCGTGGCAATCTCATAAGAAAATAATGAAAATTCATTTTTATGAGATTTCTTCCTCGCTGTGCTAACTGCAATGACAAATTTATCAAATGAGATTGCCACGCTTCGCTCGCAATGACATCAAAAAAATGTTACCAAATTATTGAGCATGTAAGGTAGATTCGTGTTCAGAATCTGTCAGAAAAACAGAGATGGTTTTCATAAAGGGCGAATGGCTCATTCTTCAAATTAAAAGGAGATGTCTTTCCAAAAAGTGCTTTTAAAATTGAAGCGGTTAAGCGCTGGTCCCTTTTCTGTAAAAAAGATGATGCAGCGCATGGCATTCATCCTGCTCTTCAGTTCAATCATAGGATTGGGAGCGAATATTTCTCTGATAAAAAAATTTTTTAGAGGAGAGTATCAGTACGGATTTTTCTCTTTGGAGGAATACTCTTCGATCGTCTTTATCACGCTCGGAGAGGCTGAGGAGCTTTTTGCGACAGGCAGTGCTCTGTTTATTGACAGTCGGGCGGCAGAGGATTTCAAAGAGGGCCATATTTTTGGAGCGAAGAACATCCCGTTCGTGGAAAGAAAGAAAAAAGAGGAACTGAATATGGATCCGTACCCTCCTGAAGGGATTTATGTGGTCTACTGCGATGCGAATGAATGCCAGTCAAGCGTGGAACTGGCCAAGCTGCTTCATGAAAAAGGCTTTCAGGATATCCGGGTCTTTTTTGGCGGCTGGGAAGAATGGGTGAGAGAAGGGCTACCGGTAAGCAAGGAAGATGATTGGAAATAAGTATATTCTTCTCTTTTTCCGGCTTGCAGTCGGAGGAGTGTTTATCTGGGCGGGCCTATTAAAGATATTCGACCCTCTGGATTTTGCCCAGAACATTGCCAACTACAGAATTTTCTCCCAGTCTGTGTCGCTTTTCCTGGCGCTCATCATTCCCTGGGTTGAAGTGATTTGCGGGTTATTATTGGTCTCGGGAGTATTCCGGGAAACGGCTTCCTTTATACTAAGCGCTTCTTTGGTGGTTTTTCTTGCGTTGATTATCGTCACCCTAATAAGGGGGCTGGATATTGAGTGTGGCTGCTTTGGGAGCCTCAGCCGCAGAGTGGATTATAAACTGTTGTTGACCGATGCCGTTTTACTTTTTTTCTCGCTCAACATATTTTTGTCTCAGTATTCTGCAAAGAGGAAAAAACAGAGCGCCGCCTGATAGAAAGAATAAAAAAGGATCAGGGCTTGACATTCGACATCCTTAACATCTCTGTTCCCAAATGGGAGTTGCATCTCGACATCCGACATTCAGCTCTTCTCGAGAAAAAAGCGAGTCGCATCTGAGTATTTTGAAAAGAATTGAATTGGGCCTTATCAGAAGGTGAAGATTCGAGCATAAATATCTGACATTTAAAACTCATCCTGACAGGGCCTGATCCCAAAAAATGTCGAATGTTGAGATTCGACCCCAAACCGCGACCCCAGGTCACTTGAATTTTAGCAGGGATGTGTGTATATTTTTGGTTTAATTTAGATAGGAGTTAGAAGATGGCAAAAAAACATGTGTACTTCTTCGGAAAAGACAAAACTGAAGGCGATAAAAATATGAAAGATATCTTGGGAGGCAAGGGAGCCAACCTGGCTGAAATGGCTGGAATCGGGCTGCCTGTCCCTCCAGGTTTTACGGTTTCGACAGAAACCTGCATTTCTTACGCAAAGCTGGGAAATAAAATCCCCACTGATGCCAAACAGGAGATTCTTCGCCACTTGAAAAAGCTGGAAGATATGACCAAACAGACATTCGGAGGGGAGAAGAATCCACTTCTTGTGTCTGTGCGTTCAGGAGCAAAGATTTCCATGCCAGGTATGATGGATACTGTTCTCAACCTTGGCCTCAATGATAAGACCATCGAAGGCTTGGCCGGAAAGAGTCAGAACAGACGGTTTGCCTTAGACTGCTACCGCCGTTTGATCCACATGTTCGGGGATGTCGTTCTGGGAATCTCCAAGAAAAGGTTTGAAGACATTCTGAAAAAAAAGAAGGAAGAGAAAAAGATTACTCAAGATCACGAACTCTCTGAAACAGACCTGGAAGGACTGATCTCTGATTATCGGAAACTCATCAAAAAAGAGACTGGGAAGGATTTTCCTCAAGATGTGAAGGACCAGCTGCTCATGTCCATTTCGGCTGTGTTCGAATCCTGGAACAATCCTCGCGCCGTGACTTATCGCCGTTTGAATTATATTCCGGATGACTTGGGGACAGCCGTCAACGTCCAGCATGGTGTTCGGGAATATTGGAGAAAGATCCGCAACAGGTGTCGGGTTCACTAGAAATCCGGCGTCTGGAAAGAGAGAGTTGTACGGTGAATATCTTTTCAATGCTCAAGGCGAAGATGTCGTGGCAGGGGTTCGAACGCCTACTCCCCTGAGCTCATTGGAAAAGGAGATGCCGCAGGCTCACAAAGAATTAAAGCAGATCACCAGCAGGCTAGAGAAGCACTACCGCGATGTCCAGGATTTTGAGTTCACCATTCAGGAAAACAAGTTGTATATGCTGCAGACAAGAAGCGGCAAGCGGACGGGCTTGGCCGCAATCAAGATTGCCGTGGACATGGTTGAAGAGGGCCTGATCAGTAAAGAGCAGGCATTGATGTTGGTCGAGCCTGAGGCGTTGAACCAGCTTCTCCATCCTGTTTTTGATGCAGCGGAAAAAGAGAAATTTCAGGTCCTCGCCAAGGGACTTGCGGCTTCGCCCGGCGCAGCGGCCGGGCATGTAGTGTTCACTGCCGATGAGGCTGTCGTCTGGGAAAAGAAAGGGAAAAAGGTCCTGCTGGTCAGGGATGAGACATCCCCGGATGACATTCATGGGATGAGCGCATCTCAAGGGATTTTGACTGCGACGGGTGGGATGACCTCCCATGCGGCTGTTGTGGGGAGGCAGATGGGGAAACCGGCTGTTGTCGGATGTGGAGACATCAGACCTGATGAGGAACATAAATTCTTTCTCGTTGGAGAAAAGAAAGTCATAGAAGGAGATTTGATCTCTATAGATGGAACATCAGGAGAGGTTCTTCTGGGCGAAATACCCACTCAGCCTTCTGAGATTATCCAGGTCATCAGCGGAGAGAAGAAACCGGGAAAATCAGAGATCTACCAGCATTTTACCAAGCTGCTTTACTGGGCAGACCAGGTGAGAAAATTATGGGTTCGGGCCAACACGGATACGCCTGAAGATGCCAGAGTCGCACTCGCTTTAGGAGCAGAGGGAATCGGGCTGGCGCGGACAGAGCACATGTTTTTCGAAAAAGAAAGGCTCCCTTTCATAAAAGAAATGATTCTCTCCGAGACCGAAGAGGAGAGGCGAAAAGCCTTGCGAAAACTCCTGCCTTTCCAGAAGAAAGATTTTTATGGATTGTTCAAAGCGATGAAAGGTCATCCAGTCAACATCCGGATGCTCGACCCCCCTCTCCATGAATTTCTCCCTCGGAAAGAGGACCTCATGGTAGAGCTTGCGGTTTTAAAGGCTTCGAAGGGTAAGCCGGAAAAAATCCGGGGAGTGGAAAAGCTACTCGAGCGAGTCAAAGCTCTCTCCGAGTTCAATCCCATGCTCGGGCACAGAGGCTGTCGTCTGGGAATATCTTATCCTGAAATCATAGAAATGCAGGCGACTGCGATTTTCGAGGCAGTCTGTAAGCTGGCCAAGGAAAGGGAGAGAGTTTACCCTGAGATCATGGTTCCTCTCGTTGGAACAAAAGAAGAGCTTTCCAACCAGAAAAGAATCATCCAAGAGGTGGCGGACCGAGTGATGGATGAGTACCATGTCAAAGTGGAGTATTCGGTGGGAACGATGATCGAGATTCCGCGGGCAGCCATCACCGCTGACAAGATTGCGGAGGAAGCCGAGTTTTTTTCGTTCGGGACCAATGACTTAACACAGACTATTTACGGTCTATCCAGGGATGACGGAGCCGGTTTTCTAGCCCATTATCTGGCTCATGGAATATGGAAAAATAACCCCTTTGAGACTGTGGATATCGACGGAGTGGGGGAGCTGATGAAGATGGCTGTTGAGAAAGGACGGAAAACCAAGCCTCACCTGAAAATCGGCATCTGTGGTGTTCATGGTGGAGACCCTCGTTCCATATTCTTCTGCCATAAAATCGGGCTCAGCTACGTCAGTTGTTCTGCTTATCAGGTTCCCATTGCTCGTCTGGCTGCGGCCCAGGTCAAGCTGATGGAAAAAGCCCATAAGTCCTGAAACAAATGGTGAGGGCAGGCTTTGATTTATTTAATTTATTAATAATAGGGATCAGGCCTTGAATGAAATGTCATGATTTTGGTGACGGACTGGATTGGGATTGTTAGATTTTTATATGATTATATTCTTACAGATATCAATGCGAGTAAGGCCTGACTCGGATATTATCAAAGCCTGACCCAGTGAGCGATAGATATGGCACCTCTATTTCGCAAGAGCGGATTTCCTTTTAAATTTATCTACAGCGATGATTACTGGATGGTAGACATCGGAGAGCATGTTTTTCCTGTTAAGAAATACAGGCTCATCTATGAAGCGCTCCTCCGCCTGGGAGCCAAAAAAGATGATTTTCTTCTTCCCCTTCTTCCCGGAGATGAAGATCTCCTTCTGGTTCATACTCCTCGATTCATAAAGAAATTGAAAACAGGCACTCTATCCCATTCAGAAATATTAACCCTGGAACTGCCTTATTCTCCAGAGCTTCTGGAATTTGCCCTGCGGTTCGTAGGTGGAACCATTCTTGTGGCTGAAAGGGCTCTGGGGGATGGCCTGGCCGTGCATATCGGGGGTGGGTTTCATCATTCTTTTCCTGACCATGGCGAAGGCTTCTGTGTTCTGAATGATGTAGCCGTATCCCTGGAGAAAATGAAACACGAAGGAAAGATACAAAAGGCCATGGTTGTCGATTGTGACCTCCATCAGGGGAATGGAAATGCCTTTATTTTTTTAAAAAAAGACTATGCCTTCACTTTTTCTATTCATCAGATGGATATCTATCCGGCTCAAAAGCCTTCAAGTTCTGTGGATGTGGGCCTCTGGTCAGGAGATGGAGATGAGAAATATCTGAAAGAGCTCCGTACGTATTTCCCGCGTCTGTACAAGGAATTTCAGCCTGATCTGGTTTTCTATCTTGCGGGAGCTGATCCTTACGAAAAAGATCAGTTGGGAAGTTTGAGGCTGACAATTGAAGGCCTGAGAGAACGAGACAGGATTGTGATCGAGGAAGCCCGAAAACTTCACCTTCCCGTGGCTGTTCTATTCGCAGGCGGCTATGCCTTTGATGTGAGAGAGACTGTTTCCATTCATCTCAACACCATAAAAGTCGCCCAGAGAGTCCAGAGGAAGTATTCCTAGCTCTTTGTTTCCTTGTCAATCCAGTTCAAGTAGTCTAAAGAGCCTTTCTGGATGGGAAGGGCGATGATTTCCGGAACTTCATAGGGGTGAATCTCTCGTATCTTTTTTTCAAGTTCTGGATAAAGAGCCGCATTGGTTTTAATGAAGAGAATGTGTTCCGGCTCTTTAGCAATTTGTTCCTTCCACCAATAGAAAGACTGGGATGCGGCGGAGATGGTCACACAGGCCGCCAGTCTTTCTTCCAGCAGAAGCGTTGCGATTTTCTGACCGCTTTTTGCTTCCGGGACTGTTGTTAAAACCAGGATGTGTTTATCCAATGTTGCACCCAAAACTCGCTTTTTGCTATTCTTGGAGGAAGATGTGGGCAAACACCTTGGCATCGCCCATCATGTTATCGATTATGCAGTATTCGTTTGGTTGATGTGCGGTTTCGTCGACTTTTGACCAGCAGGCGGCTTCAAAATTCGCGTTCCGAAACATAGCGGCAACTGTTCCTCCTCCGATTCCGGTCGCTCTCCCTTCCTTTCCGTAGATGGCTTTGATCGCTTTTTTTAAGGCCTGAACAACCTCTGCCTCCGCAGAAGTCGGCGGAGCGGCCGGCGCTATTTGTGCCTCTTCAGTGACTATTTCCACTTTAAATTCTTTTTCGATCTTAGTTGTCATTTTTTTTATGGCTTCGATGACTTCTTCAACCGTGTATCCCGGCAGGATACGGCTGTCCATGTAGAACACATCTTCTCCCGGGATGGTGTTGATGTTGGGGACATTCGGGTCTTTTTTCGTCGGCTCAAATGTCGAAATGGAAGGGTCGAAAAGAGCGTCTTTTTCAGGAAAAATCTTATAAAGGTTATTCAGTTCGGTCACAAGAAAGGAGGCGGCTTTGAAGCTGTTGATCCCTTTTTCAGGAGTCGACCCGTGCGCCTGTTTGCCGAGGGTTTTAAACTTTAGCCAGAGAATACTTTTCTCGGCAACTTCGATCATCGTCCCCTCTTCGTTTCCGGCATCTGGAACGATGATCAGGTCTTGTTTGCGGAACGGGCTGCTGTGGCTGAGGACATAGTCAATCCCTTTCTTGTTGCCAGTCTCTTCATCAGCCACCAAGACTATTCCTATGTCGTAATTCGGCTTCAAACCTTCCTCATGAAAGGCTTTAACCGCATACAGAGACGCCACCATATCCTGTTGGTTATCTTCCACTCCCCGGCCGTAGATTTTCCCTTCTTCCACCCATGCTTTAAAAGGATCTCCTCTCCACAGAGACATTTCTCCAGGAGGGACAATATCCATGTGCGTCATGATCCATATTGTCTTGGAGGAGCTTTTTCCTTTGTAGAGCGCGAGTATGTTCGGTCGGTAGCCTGCTGGCGCATCCAGGTCAGGAGCTTTGATGACTTCGATGTGGCTAAATCCGTTTTTCTTCAAAAAATCGAGGAGGATCTCTGCTTTTTTAGCTTCCCCTTCTCCTCCGCTTCCCGGCGCGATTGCTGGAGTGGCGCAGAGCTTGATCTGAAAATCAATCATTTCATCGCGGAAGTTGTCGATTTTATTTGCGATCTTTTCCATTTCACTCATGGGGAGCCTCCTCTTATTTTGAGAATAATAGCACCGCTATGCGCTTTAAGCAATCCCTTTAGCGTCTTTATTATTTTCGCATATAGAGAACTCTAGCGTTCAATGTTCATCTTCGCTCCAGGGCTTCATCTGCTGAAGCCCTGGATTCGATCTATACTTCCCTGGGTAGGGAAAGCATTCTGTAGCCGATAAAAGCGTAATGCACCGCAGAGAAAAATGTGAAGAGAAGAGTGAGATAATAGAGCCAGAGGAGGAGAGGAGATGAAATTTGTCTGGTGTTGAGAAGAAGGACGAGAAGAGGAACCATGACCTGGAGGACAGTGCATGTTTTTCCAAGAAGAGACGGGAGAAAAGTTTTTTGTCCTTTCAGCATATAGAGGACTAAAGCGGCGGAGGCGATGAGCAAGTCCCGGCCGATGACGGAGATTGTCAGCCAGGAGGGAATGACATTTGGCGAGTTTAGCGCGGGGATACTGAGAATGATAAAAGAGGCTGTCATCAATAATTTGTCTGCTGCTGGGTCAAGAAGAGCTCCGATTTTTGTCTTTTGACGCAGGAGACGAGCCGCGAAACCATCCAAGATGTCCGTCAATCCCGCAAAGAGAAAGACATAAAAGGCCTCAGTCGTTTTTCGATTGACCATCAAAACAAGGAAGACCGGAATCAGAAGGATCCTCAAAAGGCTGAGAATGTTGGGCAACTTCAGCCAGTCGCTTGTCTTTTCTGCTTTCATCGAAGAGCTGTTTCTTTTTTTCCTCCGCTCAAAAGGCCTATTTGACCAGGGCCAAGAGGATATCCAGGAGTTTTATGGCCTCTTCCCCTGATAGGGTGAGATCGGGCTGAAAGGCTCTCTCCATCGAGAGTTCCATCAGGCCGAGGGACAGCATTTTAATTATTGATGGATAATAATAATTCTGAGGCGTCACATCTGAGATTTTGATTTTATCCGAAGGGATTTGTTGAATAAACTTGAATCCCTTTTTCTCAAGATAACTGATGAAGTAAGAGAGGGTTTCAGCGATTTCCGCTCGATTCATGGTTTTTTTCGGCTGGAAGGTATGATTCGAATATATGCCCATGATACGTAAAGAGGTTATTTGGAGAATAAATTGTGAGGCCCAAGAAGTGGCTATGTCAATTATGATCGGAGGCGAATCTTTCGGCTCATCCACGATCCCTTTAAACTTGACAGCAAGGAGGGCAGCCATTTCTTCTCTGGTGACGGCTTTAGAAGAGGGGATAGAATCATACAGGCTGGGGAGTTCTAAAATGCCGATCTGGCTTCTCAGGTTGTCGATCTGAGTTTTGATCTCTTCATTTTCCGGCTCCAGCTTAATCAATTGTTCATAGATGGCCAGGCTTTTAGTGGCCTGTCCGGCCTGGAAAAGAGTGTCGGCATAATTCCTGAGTATGTCTTTGTTTTCCGGTTCAGCCGAGCTCGCGGCTTTTAGATGGACGAGAGCATTCTGGAGCTTGTTCTCCGTTTTATAGATTTCAGCGAGTCTGAGATGAACATCTGTATGCTGAGGAGCATAATACAAGGCTTTCAACAGGGCAGCCTTGCCCTTTTTAACATCATCTACCTCCAGAGCGGCTTGGGCTTCTGCCAGGACCTCTTCCAGCTTTCTGCTCTTTAGGGCTTCGTACTGTTGATTCGCCCAGAGATTATCTGGTTCTGTTTTAAGCACCTCTCTGAGAGCAGCGAAAGCCCTGTCTTCTTGCCCTGTTTTTTGATATATCTGGGCCAGGCCTGAATGAGCAAGCGCTAACTCTGGCTGCTCCACCAGAGCCTTTCGGAAGAATCGTTCGGCTGCCTGGAGTTTGTTCATCAGAAAATTGACGTAGCCTAAACCAACGGAGAAAATAGGGCTCTCCGTGCCAAGTCTTGTGATTGTTTTTTCGGCCCTGCTTCCCCGGCCCAGCTTCAGGTCTTCCCATGCCTCTTCGGCAAGTATCCTGTCGTCGAGTGACAGTTTGGATACGATTGAAGGGGGGAGATTCTCGATGTGGACAGAGGCACTCGGCACTTTGGTCGTTGCACAGGACCAAAGCGATATCATAAGCAAAAAAATGAGTAATGTTTTTCTTACCAATTTTCTTCTCCTTTTTTTATATAAGGAAGATAATTGACTATTTTCTGAGGATCGGCCATGATTTTCAATTCAGAAAAATCTCCGTTTTCTCTTCTTTTCAAGATCACAGTCCATCTCGAGAAGGATTCTACCAGTTCTTTTTGAGATTTGGGGATGCGCAGATAGAATAATTCCATGCCTCGAAAGAGAACAGATTTGAGATGGCTTTTGAGGTCCAGAATCCCGTCTCCTGTTTTTGCGGAAACATGGATGGAACGGCTATTTGAGGATCGGTTTTTTTCTAAGAGTTCCTCTTTGTTCGGAAGCAGGTCGATTTTGTTGAAAATATTTATGACCGGAATGTCGGTTATCCCAATAGCGGAAAGGGTCGCCTCTACAGCGGCGATCTGTCTTTCAAATGTAGAGGAGTTTATATCTATCACATGAAGAATGCAATCGGCTTCTTTGAGTTCTTCGAGAGTGGCCCTGAAAGAAGTGATGAGTTCCACTGGGATTTTTTTAATGAATCCGACGGTGTCACTCAAGAAAAAATAGAGACCATCGGGAAGACTCACACGCCTCAGGATCGGATCTAGAGTCGCAAACAGCTGGGGTGATGTGAATATTTTTTCTCGAGTGAGGTTGTTGAATAGGGTGGATTTTCCGGCATTCGTGTATCCCACGAGCGACACAACAGGAATGGGGCTTTTTTTTCTCCTTTTTCTTTGGGTGGCGCGTCTCTTTTGGATGTTCAGGATTTCATTCTTTATCTTTGAGATCCTGTCCTGGATTCTCCGTCTGTCTTCTTCAAGCTTTTTTTCTCCCGGTCCTCGACGAGTGCCGATGCCTCCTCCCAGACGAGACAGGGCTGTTCCTTTCCCGAGCAGACGAGGAAGGTAATAGATGAGCTGCGCCAACTCGACCTGGAGTTTTCCCTCTTTACTCCGGGCTCTTTGGGCGAATATATCGAGAATCAATTGTGTTCGGTCTATGACTTTTGCCTGAATATCGTCCTCCAGGTTTTGCTGCTGGATAGGGCTGAGGTCGTTGTCGAAAATGATAAGTTCAGCCTCTGTTTCCTGTTGAAGGCGGGAGATTTCTGAGACTTTTCCCTCGCCTATTAGGTGTTTTGGACTGATATCTGAGCGGAACTGGAAGATTTCTTCAACGACTTCGGCTCCCGCGGTTTGGGCCAGACCTCTGAGTTCCTTCATGGATTCTTCGGCTTCAGATTTTTCCTTCTTGTTGGTCGAGAGATGGATGAGAATGGCTTTTTCCATTTCTTATTCGAGACTCTCCTTAATGGTCTTCACGATCAACGAATAGTCATGCGGAAAGAACCATTCTATTCCCTTCATCTTCTTGAACCATGTCATTTGCCTTTTTGCGTAGCGGCGTGTATCCCTCTTTGTTAGAGAAATTGCTTCCTCCAGGGGAATTTCTTTTCTGAGATACTGAAGAGCGTGTTTATAGCCAAGGGCACGGAAGGGTGGAGCGCTCTCATCGATTCCTGTTTGCAGAAGACCCTCCACTTCCTGGATAAGACCCCTTTCGAACATTTTGTCCGTTCTTTGTTCTATCCTTTTGTAGAGTTCCTGTCTCTCTAATTTTAACCCAATTTTGATGATATTGAAATCTACCACTGAAGATTTGGTGTGGGATAAGTGCTCAGAAAACGGCTTTTTCGTCGAGAGATAGACTTCTAACGCCCGGATGATCCTGACTTTGTCGTTGCCGTGAATTTTTTGGCTGTAGACCGGATCGACCTCCATGAGTTTCGCTCTCAGGCTCTCCAGGCCCTTTTTCTGGGCTTCCTTTTCCAGTTTCTGGCGAAATTTGGGATCGCTCTTTCCTCCCGGAAAAAGGCCATCTATGAGAGCCTTCAGGTATAGGCCGGTTCCTCCAACGATTAAAGGAAGTTTCTTTTTTTTAATGATCTCGTTCACAGCCTTTACTGCGAGAGCAACGAAGTCGGCGGCTGTGAATTGAGTCGAAGGGTTAACGACATCTAAGAGGTGATGGGGGATACCTTCTCTTTTATCTAAGGGGATTTTATCGGTTCCGATATCAAAAGCTTTGTAAACCTGCATGGAATCGCAGTTAATGATCTCACTCCCGAATTCTTTAGCGAGTTTTATGGCGGTGGCGCTTTTTCCGACCCCAGTGGGTCCAAGAATGACGATGAGATTTCTGGCTTTAGAGTGCAATTTTGATCAAAAGAAAAATCACAAGGAGAGTAATGAAGATTAAAAGGGCGAAAATCTGCTTCCTTTTCATTTTTTTTCTCCTGTGAAAGGGCTTTTTTCGAGGACTGCGGTGTCGTCTCTTTGAATAGACGAGTGGCAGGAGTTATCTCCCGCCGGGTTGGAATAGAGGCGATGAATATCTGTCCTGCGAGATGAGTTTCTGGAAAGCCTTCCTTCTTCCATACCTATACTGTATTGGTGAAGGGACTCTCTGTCAAACGAAGCTAGGATTTATCCACCGAATCGACTGCCCAGAGCTCCTAAGCCGATGTACAGGAGGCTCTTGAGAAACCAGAATCCGTAGGAGAGAAAAAGGGCTTTCTTGATGTTGATTTTGAAGACGGATGACAATCCGAAGGCGAGTATCCCAAAGAACCAGATCTGGAAGAAATCAAACTGGCTCAATACTCTAAAGCCATTTGAGGTGACTTCCATCTTTGGGAAGAAGAGGGCAAGACTGGTCGTCGTTTGCATGACGGACTTTCGAGTGAGGATCAGGACAAGCCGGACTGCATTCCCGAAAATATTGTGGACAATGCTTGCGTGGAGGTAAACTGATATGTTTTGCTTGTAATTGCCTTCAGTCGAGAACATCCGTCCGAAGGCCAGAAGAATCAAAGGAGGAAGTAAGAAACCGATCAACGTAACAAAGAATGGACCTATGATGGCGGAAACGAAGAAATACCATTGGGGAGGATTTTCCAAGAACTCGAGCTGCTGCTGGTATCTTTCTTCTCCCAGTCTTTCCTGGAGTTCAACATTGCTTTTCAGAACTTGAAGCTGGTCCTTCTGGGCGTAGGGTACGATGATGTAAGAGAAGATCATTATGACAACAAGAAGAACAATCATAATATCGAGCCAGACAGGCTTCTCTGAGACCGCTTTGAGCGTATCCTTGGGATTGAAAAAAACTCCCTGCAAACGGTTGATAAAATTCATGTCTTATCCTCCTTTTCGTTCGTCTTTAATGATTCTTCCATCTTTGAGAAAAAGAATCCGTTGGGCCTGATCGGCAATATCCCTGTCGTGAGTGACAATGATAATAGTGTTCCCCTGGGAGTGAATTTTATGAAAAAGCGAAAGAATTTCTTGGCCTGTTTTAGAATCCAGGTTTCCGGTTGGCTCATCTGCAAGAAGAATCGAAGGCTCGTTGACCAGCGCGCGGGCAATGGCGACTCTCTGCCTTTCTCCCCCTGAGAGCTCAGAGGGACGATGGTTCATCCGCTCACTCATCTCAACCATTTCGAGGGCCCTTTTTGTCTTCTTCTCTCGATCTTTCTTCTTGGCCCCTTTATAGATAAGTGGAATTTCCACATTGTGGAAGGCTGTGGCCCGGGGCAAGAGGTTGAAGACCTGAAAGACAAATCCGATCTCGGTATTGCGGATGTAAGCCAGTTCATTGTCACTGAGAGTGCTGACTAGCTTCCCCTTGAGGGAGTATTTCCCTTTTGTCGGAGTATCCAGACACCCGATGATGTTCATCAGGGTTGATTTTCCAGAACCGGAAGGCCCCATGATGGCCACAAATTCATTCTGAGAAATGTTGAACGTGGCTTCGCAGAGCGCCTTGACTTCCTGTTTTCCTAATTGATAAATTTTCCAGAGATTCTCCGCGGAGATTACGATATTGTTTTCGCTCATTTTTATGTCTCTTCTTCTTTCTTTTCTTCTTGTTTGATGAGCATATCGTCTTTAAGCTGCCGCAGAGCGCTGTAAGGGCCAACGACGATTTCCTGCCCTTCTTCCAAGCCGGATATGATTTCGATCATCATCTCTCCCATGATTCCCTTTTCCACCGGGAAGAATTTCACTCGGCTGTTTTCAACGACATAAACTCCTTCTTCCTGTTCGTCATTTTTGTTGTTTTCTTCTTCTTTTTCTCTGAGAACAATAGCGGATATCGGTACAGCCAGAACATCTTGTTTTTCGGCTGTGATGATATCTGCTGAAGCGGAAAGGCCAGGCTTGAGGCTCTCCGGGGGATTTTCGAGAGTGATAACGACCTTAAAGTCCTTGGATTCTTGGGCCGTCGTTGTTTGTTGAAGGGCGGAACTTCCGATTTCAGTCACTTTTCCTTTAATGGTCTGGTCAGGCAGGGCATCTACTCTCACTTCCGCCCGGTGTCCGATTTTAACCCCTATGACGTCTGTTTCATCGACTTCCACCTCCACCTCCATCACCGAGAGGTCGGCAATGGTCATCAGGATGGTTCCTGGATTGTTCATCGTGCCGATCATGGCGATCTCTCCCTCTTCCACGCGAAGGCTTGTGATTATCCCGTCAATGGGGGAGTTGTAGATGGTCTTACTCAGGGTATCCAAAGTGCTCTGGAGAGAAGCCTGAGCCTGTTCGATCTGAAAAAGGAAAGCCTGGTGTTGGGCTTTTGAGATTTCGTACTGTGCATTGGCTGCTTCCAGCAGCTCTTCAGATATGAGTTTCTCATCGTAAAGCTTTTTCTGCCGTTCATAATATCTTTCGTCTTTTTTCAAAGTCGCTTCAGCCCTTATGAGATCGGCTTTATAAGAAGAAATAAGGGCACGATCACGGTCAGCCATGGCTTCGTACTGAGTAGAATCGAGCTTCAGGAGAAAATCATTTTCTTTGACCCGTTGTCCTTCTTCCACGCCAATCCTGACGATTCTTCCCGCCACATGGGCGCTTATGTTCACGTTTTTTTTGGGCTTGATCTCACCTGATGCGGATGTGATGGATGTCAGGTTTTCTTTTTTTACTTTATCCACCGTCACTTTAAGGGATTTTTCCCTTTGAGATTGGAGGTTGAAAATTATGAGAATGGCGATGAAGGCAATGACACAGAAGATAATAATCGCCTTTTTTCTTCTTTTAAAGAAACTCTTTTTTTCATTCATTTTTTGGTCCTCGGTAGGTTTGTTATCTTATTATATTACGTGAAAAAAGGCAAAAGGTTCATTAGGGGACGTTCCCCATATATCCATTGCTTGACGAGTAAAGACTTGATAATATGGAGATACTATGAAAACGAATACATACTTCCGGGTGTCTAGAGAGGCCGCTTTAAAAGCTGGACAGATGCTCAGAGATAATATCGGTCAATCCAGTGAAATATCTTATAAAGGAACCGTTGATCTTGTGACCAATTTTGACACTCAAGCCCAGCGGATGATCATCGATCATATCTCATCTCGTTTCCCTGACCATGATTATCTCGCAGAGGAAGGATTGAGTCAGAAGAAGGGAGCAGAATTTCGGTGGGTCATTGATCCTCTCGATGGGACAACGAACTATGCCCATAGCTTTCCTGTATTCACCGTGTCGATAGCTCTGGAAAAAAAAGGAGAAGTCATACTGGGTTTGGTGTATGATCCCATGAGGGAAGAAATGTTCTCTGCAGTGAAAGGGGAAGGGGCCTTCCTCGATCGAAAGGAAATCAAAGTGTCCACCGTGGATGATTTGGATAAGAGTCTGCTGGCTACAGGATTTCCTTATGATATCCGGACCAGTGAAGTGAATAATATAGCCCACTTCAATAATTTTTTGACGCGAGCTCAGGGAATCCGGCGCTGTGGATCAGCCGCGATGGACCTCTGCTATGTGGCCTGCGGAAGGTTTGACGGGTTCTGGGAGCTGAAGCTCAGCCCCTGGGATGTGGCAGCAGGGACTTTGATTGTGCAAGAGGCAGGAGGACGGATTTCAGACTTTCGGAATGAAGAGTTTACTATTTTCGGCTCAGAAGTTCTGGCCTCAAACGGTTTGATACACCAGAAGATGGTCGACGTACTGACAGGGGGCGCATCTTAGCATTTAAGAAGGGTCGTATCTCAACATTCGACATCTGAAGATTAAGCTTAAAAAGGAATCGTATCTTAATATTAGATGTTTGCAGCTAATAACCGCAGAACGGAATGTAAAATGTTAAGATGCGATCCTTAATCTAAAGAAAAGTCGAATGTTGAGATGCGACCCCAATTTCTGTAAAATACAGCAAGACAGATGAAAGACGGAAGGCAGTCAGGAATGAAAGCAGCCACAAGGAAGGCGAAAAGTCGAATTTTGTATTGCCTGCTGTCGGCTCTTCTCTTTTTTATCTGCCCTATCCTGTCCAGCTCTCCTTATGCGCCAAGGTTCGCGTTGATTTCGCAAGAAGAACCAAGAGAGATAGAATTTGATTTTATTCCTGAGGGAGATGAAGCGACCTATTCCCTGAGAATAACATCTGAAATCGAAAGGGAAACAATCATCCTCAGAGATGAGGCGCTGAATGACTACCTGGATAGAATAGGAAAACAGATCATTGACCGGAACAACCTTCAAGAACTTGCGGGGGGATGGGAATGGTCTTTCAGGATTATCGATTCTTCAGATGTGAATGCGTTTGCGACTTTGGGAGGACAGGTGTATCTGAGCCGCGGCATGATTGAGGCCACAGAATCAGAATCTGAGCTGGCTGCGGTTCTTTCTTTCGAGCTCGGGCATATCATCGCCGGTCATATTCATCAGCACATCTATGAGAGATTGGTCCGTCAAACAGACTTTTCTTCCGATGAGAAGCTTACAGGGGAGGAAGGATGGGAGAAGTTATCTGAAATATTCATGTCGGAAGGCGGCATTTTTCCTTTTTTTTCAAACCACAGACACACTTCCCTCCAGGTGGAGAAGACGGATGAGCTTGCCCTCTTGAATAATTATAATGCTGGATTCAACCCGCGAGCTTTTCTAAGCCTGCTCAATCGACTGGGGAGAAGAGAGAGAGAGCTGCCTCGATGGCTGAACAGGAATCCCTGGGACCAGAGGAGAAGAGGGAATATTTCATCTCGCTTGAGCTCTTTTCCTTCTCTGACTTCCTCTTCTTCACAGACGCGATTCAGAGAATTCAAGGCACGTCTCGGTTCGGTCAGGCGTCCTTTTTTCCGCGAAGAGGAAAGACGGACCGTTTCAGACCAGGAAATGATCCATGACGTGACTGTTATGGGCGATAGTGACTGGACGGACACAGGGATCGAGGTTCAGGAAGGCCAGGAGATTTCTTTCAGTGCCTTCGGGACGGTTTACCTCCAGAGAGGAAATATCAAAGCGTACTGTGGACCGGATGGATATGATCTTAGAACAAGACAGCAGCCTTTTGCAGATAGGAATATCGGCGCTTTAATCGGGAAGGTCTCCATACTTCTTTCCATTGAGATCGATGAGGGTTCAGGGAGAGAGATCCGTCATGAAATCAAGGAAAAGTTTTACATAGGATCAGATGACAAGGTCAGGATGCCCATTAGCGGGCAGTTGTATTTGGGAATTAATGAGGATCTGGTGGCTGATAATGAAGGAGCATTCAGCGTCAATATAATCTATTTGCCGATCAGGTTTTTTCCTTCTCTGTAGCTTTTTTCTTGAGGAATTTTTCCATAAACTGGATGTCGTAGTTCCCTTTTATAAAGTCTGAGTTAGAAAGAATATTCAAGTGGAGAGGGATGTTCGTTTTGATGCCCACGACGAGCGTGCTTTCCAGGGCTATGAGCATCTTTTTAATGGCTTCCTTTCGAGAAGGGGCCTTGACTATGATTTTTGCCACCAGAGAATCATAATCCGGAGGGATTTGCCAGCTGCTGTATGCCGCAGAATCCACACGCACTCCTGCTCCTCCGGGGAGAACCAGAAACTCCATTTTTCCGGGCGAAGGGATAAAAGTCTCTGGATCCTCTGCGTTGATCCGACATTCGATACTATGGCCGTTCATCTTCATAACGTGAGGGAATGAAATCTTTTCCCCGGCTGCGACTTTGATTTGCTCTTTGACCAGGTCGATATCGTACACCATTTCAGTGATTGGATGTTCTACCTGGACGCGAGTGTTCGCTTCCATGAAGTAGAAATTCTTTTTATCATCCACCAGGAATTCAAACGTTCCCAGGCTCTGATAATCAACAGAATGAGCCGCCTCTTGGACAGCCTTTATCATTTTTCTCCGGAGCTTTTCGTCGATAAAGGGAGAAGGTGTTTCTTCAATGATTTTCTGGTATTTTCTTTGAATGGAGCATTCCCTCTCTCCAAAGGCAGTGATATTTCCTTTTTTGTCCCCGATGACCTGGATTTCTATATGCCGGGCTCCAGGAAAGAATTTTTCTATGTAGAGCGATGGGTCCCCAAAGGCGGCTTTGGCCTCATTTTGGGCGATGGAGAATTGCTCGTCCAGCTTTATAGCCGAACGGACGATCCGCATGCCTTTGCCTCCTCCTCCGGCTGCGGGTTTAAGAATGATGGGGAATCCGATTTTTTTGGCTACGCTTTTGGCCTCAGAGATATCCTCGATAATATTATCACTCCCTGGAATAACGGGGAGTTTGACTTTTTTCATTTCTTGGCGGGCTCTATTCTTGTCTCCCATGAGTCTGATAAGAGGAGCTGAAGGTCCGATAAAAGTTATCCCGTGGGTTTCACAGATTTCAGGAAACCTGGGATTTTCTGCCAGGAAACCGTAGCCAGGATGGATCGCATCGGCTTGTGTGATCTCTGCCGCGCTCAAGATGTTGGGAATGTTGAGGTAGCTTTCCGTTGCTTTACCCGGCCCTATGCAGATTTTATCATCAGCCAACATGGTGTGGAGACCGTTTTTGTCCGGCTCAGAATAAACGGCCACTGTTTTTAAACCCAATTCCCGGGCCGCACGGATGATACGCAGGGATATTTCGCCCCGATTGGCGATTAAGATTTTTGAAAACATAAGCGATCAGGAGAGTGGCTTGATAGCAAAAAGTTTTTGACCATATTCGACAGGATTTCCGTTCTCAACGAATATTTTTTCGAGAATTCCATCGACTTCTGCTTCGATTTCATTCATCAATTTCATGGCCTCGATTATACAGAGCGTCTGATTTTTCTTCACCGGATCCCCAATTTCAACGAAAGGAGATGAAGATGGATCAGGAGCCCGGTAAAAAGTTCCGACCATGGGAGATGTGATTAAAGAGAGGTTATTCTTCCCCCTTTCAGATTCGGCCTCTTGGGGCTGGACGCTTTCATCCTCTACTAATTCTGACGGTTCTGAAGAGACGGGTATGGATTCTGAAGGAGGAAGGGGACTCGGGTTTCGGTTTATCTTGATTTTCAGACCTTCTATCTCCAGTTCGAATTGGGAGAGTTTTTTCTCCTCCATCAGCTGGATGAGTTTATTTATCTCTTTGTAGTCAATTTTCGCGCTCATGGTTGCTCTCCTCTGCAGGCAGAAATGAAAGCATGTCTCTCGAAAACCAAAAAAATTAGTACTACATTAAACACAATCTGGAAAAATGTCAAGTTGTGGTTGAGCATGGCAGGAGGGAGTGGATGGCCTTTGTTTTTGATTTAAAGATATGAGTTTTAGTCAGAGAGCAGGCATTTGATTCCTATGGGGCTCATTCATGCTGGATTGACTTTGTCAGGAGGTTTACTTATATTGAATGGGGTTAGGGCTTGACTTTGGGAAGTCCAGAGTCAAACCTTTAGAATTTGATATTGTGGGCAGGTTTTTATGCGGCTTACTATAAAATCAGGCCTTGTGAGTATTGATGCCTGAGAGATAGAATTAAGCTTTAGTCTTGCCGAGCCAATACGGCCTGATCCCGAGTTTAACGTCAAGTCCTGACTCCCTGGAGACAAAATGTTTGATCAGTTATCGAACCGGCTTCAAAAAGTGATGAAGTTTCTCCGTGGTGAAGGAAAAATCACGGAAAAAAACATGACTGAAGCCATGAAGATGATTCGCATGACATTCCTAGAAGCAGATGTGAATTATCGAGTTGTGAAAGATTTTGAAGAAAGTGTCAAGAATAAAGCTTTGGACCAAAAAGTCCTCATGAGTCTAAGCCCTGCCCAACAAGTGATCAAGATTGTGAGGGATGAGCTGACATCTCTCTTGGGTCAGGAGGCAGAAAAGCTGCAATTTGCGAGCCATCCGCCTTCAATTTTTATGCTGGTGGGTCTTCAGGGCTCTGGAAAAACCACAACCTGTGGAAAATTGGCCACTTGGGTTCTAGGTTTACAGAAAAATCCTCTCCTTGTCTCTTTTGACATGAAAAGGCCTGCAGCTCAGGACCAGTTGAAAATGATATCCAAAATGCTCAATCTCTCTTTCTACGAAATGACGAAAGACCATATGGCTTCGCCTTCTGGAGCTCTCAAGCAACTCCTTAAACATACGGAAAATAAAGGCTTTGACCCCCTTATCGTGGATACCGCAGGGAGACTTCATATCGATGATGAACTCATGGAAGAGCTTCGCCTGGTGAAAGACATCCTCAAGCCCACTGAGTTGATCTATGTTGGAGATTCTATGACGGGGCAGGACGCAGTGAAGAGCGCCCAGCTTTTTGAAGAAAAGATTGGTCTGACATCCATCATTTTAACAAAGCTTGATGGAGATGCCAGGGGAGGAGCAGCCTTGTCTATCGTCTCAGTGACAGGGAAGCCGATAAAATTTATCGGTGTTGGAGAAAAGTTTGATAAGCTTGAAGTCTTTCACCCTGACCGGATGGCTTCTCGTATCCTCGGGATGGGGGATATCTTGAGTTTAGTCGAGAAGGCGGAGAAAGAGGCTGATTTGGAAGAGGCGGAAGCCCTGGCGCGAAAATTAAAAAAGCAGGAGTTCACTTTCGAGGATTTTAAAAAACAGCTCGTGCAGATGAAAAAAATGGGATCTCTCTCCCAGGTTATGGATCATATGCCCCAAATCGGACCCATGAAAGGTCTGTCTAAAATGCAGATAGATGACAAAAAGATTATTTATTTTGAGGCTATCATCAACTCCATGACTATGGAGGAAAGGGAAAATCCAAAAATAATAAACGGGAGCCGTCGTGCGAGAATTGCTAAGGGAAGCGGGAGGCCTGTTTCTGAAGTGAACCAGCTGTTGAAACAGTTTGCGGAGATGAAAAAAATGATGAAAAAGTCTCAGTTTCAAAAGCTTCTCTCTTCTCTTCCTTCATCCCATTAGGGCAGAATAGGGGGAATGATCTTGCCTGCGTAAAGCCTGCGTGTTTTCGGCAAAACCTGTCTGATCTAAGGTTCCTTTTGTTTTCAAAGAGTTTGAGATGCTTATATCTCTTTAAATTAGTTGACTTTAGTAAAAAATTCAGCTATTATCACTGTTCATTTTAAAAAACATGGTTAAACAATGATTTCAATAAGATTAATGAGACTTGGAGCAAAAAAAAGGCCTTTTTATCGAATCATAGCTATCGATTCTAACAAACCAAGAGAAAGCAAAGCGAAAGATATTCTCGGCTACTATGACCCGTTAAAAGAACCCCCTGAGATCAAGGTGGATTTCGAGAGAGCCAATTATTGGCTGAAGAGAGGAGCACAAGCTTCAAAAACAGTACAATCACTTTTGAATAAAGTTTCCAGACAGGAGAAAATTTCCAATCAACATTCTAAAACTTAAAGGAGGTTACAGTGAAAGAACTCGTTGAAATGATTGCCAAAGCCTTAGTTGACAATCCGGAAAAGGTACAGGTTTCCCAGCTGGAAGGGGAACAAACCACGATCCTGGAATTGAAGGTCGCTCCGGAAGATTTAGGCAAAGTGATCGGAAAACAAGGAAGAACAGCACGGGCAATCAGGATTATTCTTGGAGCTGCAGGAATGAAGCTGAAAAGAAGATTTAACCTCGAGATCATTGAAAAAGGATAGTTTGGTCACTATAGGAAAGTTTATAAGGAGCCAAGGTAAGAGGGGCGAATTAAGGTTTAAGCCTTATTTTGAACACTCTCTGCAACATTTTTTTTTCACGGGTATTTATTAAGAAAGAAGAAAACCTCGAAGAATACCGGGTCGAGTCCTTACGCTCCTATAAAGAGCATTACATCATTAAGCTGGAGGGAATAGACTCTATTTTCCGGGCTCGCGAACTCGTCGGCCTGGAAATTCAACTTCCGGAGGATACACTTCAGAGCTTGGAAAAAGATAACTATTATTCTTTCCAAATCATCGGATGCTCTGTTGTCACCCAAAGCGGGAAACAGGTCGGAAACGTTTCTGATTTGATATGGGTGAAAGACAATAATCTATTAGTTGTGACTCATGAGGAAAAAGAGATTCTTATTCCCTTCACGCACTCGGTGTGTCTTGAAGTGGACTTGAAGCAGAAAATAATCCGGATCGATCCTCCCGAGGGTCTTTTAGAGTTGAATGAGATTTGATATAATCACCATATTCCCCGAGATTTTTAATAGTGTTTTCTCTGGAGGAGTTGTAAAAAAAGCTTTGGAGAAGGGCTTAGTCGAAGTTCATGTTCACGATCTGAGAACGTTTACTAGAGATAAACACAAACAAGTGGATGATCGTCCGTTTGGAGGCGGTCAGGGAATGGTCCTGAAGCCTGAGCCCATATTTGCGGCGGTTGAAGAGATAAGGCTTAGAGAAGAAGCCCCCGTATTCCTCCTTTCACCACAAGGGAGAAAGCTCGATTTTCATTATGCGGAGGATTTAGCTCAAAACGACCAAATCATCCTTATCTGCGGCCGTTACGAAGGAGTCGATGAGAGAGTGATTCAACATCTTGTAACGGATGAGATTTCCATCGGTGATTATATTCTCACCGGAGGAGAGCCTGCGGCTATAGTCATTGTAGATGCGGTATCGAGGTTCGTTCCTCGAGTCGTGGGAAAGGCAGATTCGGTAAAAAATGATACATTTTTCACCGGTTTATTGGAATTCCCTCAATACACTCGGCCGCGAGATTTTAGAGGAATAAAAGTTCCAGAAGTTCTTTTCTCAGGAGACCACAGCAGGATCGAATCCTGGCGACTGAAAAAATCTCTGGAAAAAACGTGGCGCTTGAGACCCGATCTCCTTGAGAGTCGAACAGTATCTCGGGAAGAAAAAAAGATATTGGAAGAAATAAAAACAGAAAAGAAAGGAAAGAGAGATGAATCTGATTGACTTAGTGGAAGAAAAACAGGACATGAAGGATCCAGCTTCTTTTCGGGTGGGAGATACAGTTAAAGTCCATGTGATTATTCGAGAAGGAGATAAAGAGAGAATACAGGTTTTTCAGGGTGATGTGATTGCCAAAAGAGGATCTGGGCTGGGGGCGACATTTACAGTCCGAAAGATTTCTTTTGGTATTGGAGTTGAGAGGATTTTGCCTCTTCATTCCAAAATGATCAAAAAAGTCGAAGTCGTTAGACATGGGAAAGTCAGAAGAGCCAAATTATACTACCTGCGTAAGCTCAAAGGAAAAGCCGCCAAATTAAAAGAAAAAAGATAGAGGCATTTTTGACATTATCTCATGGCGTGCACTTCTTTAAAAACGCATGATATGCGTTTCATACGCTCTCTTAGAGAGAAAAGACAGCTTCACTCCCTGTCTCCGGAGAAACCGTGAACCTTCATTCAAGTCGGAAAATGACATGTTTTTTGCTCAGTAATTTCGCTGTTTAACAGCATATGCCAGGCATAGATCGGATATGGCCGATTTTCGGATCGAGAAGAAAATATTAAGAAAAGGATTTAAGGTCATAGCCGGCGTTGACGAAGTGGGAAGAGGAGCTCTTTTTGGACCTGTCGTCTCGGCCGCTGTTATTCTTCCCTGCACACTCATGAAACAGAGGTTATCAGGCTGGATCAGTGAGGTTGATGACTCCAAAGTCATCCCTCCCAAAAAAAGGATGCGATTGGCGAGGGAGATTTTAGCCAATTCCGCTTCTGTTGGCGTTGGCTTATCTTCGAATTTCGAGATTGATGAAAAGAATATTTACTGGGCTTCGATAAGCGCCATGAAGAGAGCAGTGGAAAACATGAATCTCGTTCCGGATATTATCTTAGTTGACGGATTTAGTTTAAATGAGGTAAATTATCCTCAGATAAGTGTGCCTCAAGGTGATAAAAAGTGCATTTCAATCGCAGCGGCATCCATTGTGGCTAAAGTCATTAGAGACGAGATGATGATGCTTTTGGATAAAGTATATCAAGGATACTCTTTGTCAAGGAACAAGGGATACGGAACGCAAGAGCATTTCAGAGCGTTAGAAAAAAAAGGACCAACGCCTTTGCATCGGTTATCCTTTAATCTTAGGTGCGAATGAATGGGGACTGAAAGAGAAAGAGCCAGGTTTCTGGAAAACGCCGAAAAGAATGTAAAAAGAGGTAAATTCCAGGATGCCATTCGGGAGTACCAGAAGGTGTTGGCCGTCGACCCTCAAGATATCAATGTGAGAAACCTTGTCAGCGACCTCTATTTGAGAATGAATCAGAAAGACAATGCAATCGAGGAATTGTATAAAGTTGCCAGCCATTATGAAGAAAGAGGCTCGTATTCCCAGTCCATGGCGGTCTATAAGAAGATCAATAAATTGAATCCCGGGAACATCGAATCCACGATGAAGTTGGCTGACCTCTATTATGCCCAGGGATTTCTCTCTGAGGCGAAGGCGGAATATTCGAAGATCGCAAAGGGTTTAATGAAGAACCATCGGACAAAAGAGGCCATCTTTCTCTTCGAGAAACTGCTCAAATTAGACAAGAAAGATATTCAGACAAGGTTAACTCTGGCTGAGCTGTATACAAGGGAAGGGGAGATTGAAAAAGCGGTAAACCGTTACAATGATGTGGCAGAGTCCAAGATCCGGAGCAAAGCATTTAAAGAGGCTTATGAAGCTATTAATATGGCGAAAAAGCTGAAAGAGGACGATTCAAGGACGATGTCCAATCTGATTACTCTCCTAAAAAAAGAAGACAAAAGTAAAGAAGCTCTAAAGATCATCGATAATATGCTGAAAAAAAATAAAGATGATGTGACTGCTCTCAGGCTTCTTGGTAGCTTGCACTTTGAAGATAAGGATTTTGAAAAGGCCGAAGCCGTATTCAATCAGGTTATCTATATAAATCCTGAAGATGTTGAAGCGAGAGTGAAATTAGGGCGGATCAGAATTTCTAAGGATGATCTGGATCAGGCTTTTGAACTCTATAAACCTCTGGTAGAGACTCTGGTCAAAAAACAGAAGGCAGAGAAAGCGATCGGACTTCTTGGATTAATTCTTTCAGCCAAAAAAGTCCATACGCCTACCCTGGAAAAATTGGCTTCTATCTATAAATCATCTGGCCAAAAAAAGAATCTGGAAATCGTTGGCCGCGTTCTTCTGGAAGAATACCGGAGGGAAAATAAACAGAAGGAATATCTAGCAACTTTAGGTGAGCTTGTCAGCCTTGTTCCTGAGGATAAAGAGCTAGTTAATCATTATAACCAGCTAAAAGGAGGAGCTGAGATTCCGGAAGCCGCAAGAGAAGCTGAGCCTTCCGCAGAAGAAAAGTTGAGAGCGGAAGAAGAAGCGAAGAAAATCGAGGAGGAAAAGAGGCGAGCTGAAGAACAAGCAGCCAAAGCGGAAGAGGAGCAGATTCGGGCCAAAGAAGAGAAGGAGAAAGCGGAAGAAGAGGCGAAAAAAATTGAAGAAGAAAGAATGAAAGTCGAAGAGGAGCGGATTCACGCCGAGGAGGAAGCGAAGAGAGCCACAGAGGAAGAGGCCCGGAGAGCGGCTGAAGAGGAAGCACGGAAAAAAGTTGAGGAAGAAGCGAGACGGGCTGAAGAGGAAGCCAGACGCGCTGAAGATGCTGCCCGGAAGGCCGCCGAGGAGGAAGCGAAGAGATTAGCCGAAGAGGAGATGCGCAAGAAAGCCGAGGAGACAGCGAAACACGCTGAAGAGGAAGCACGGCTGGCTAAAGAGGAGGCCAAACGGACTGAAGAAGCCGCCCGGAGAGCCGCACAGGAGGAAGGACAGAGATTAGCTGAAGAAGCGCGGAAGCGCGCCGAGGAAGAAGTCAGACGTGCTGAGGAAGAAAAGAAGAAGGCGGAAGAAGAACGGAGGCTGGCGGAGGAAGAGGCAAGGAAAGCTGAAGATGAAAGAAGGAAAGCCGAGGAAGATCGGAGGCGTGCCGAAGAAGAAGTAAAAAGAGCCGAACAGGAGCGGATGAGGCTTGAGGCGGAAGCTCAAAAAGCTGAGGAGGAAAAAAGGAAAGCCGAAGAAGAGGCAAGGAAAGCTGAAGAAGAAAGGAGAAAAGCCGAGGAAGAACGGATGCGCGTCGAAGAAGAAGTAAAGAAAGCGGCTGAAGAAGAAGCGAAGAGAGCGACGGATGAGGAAGCGAAGAGAGTAGCGGAGGAGGAGGCTCGGAAAGCGGCAGAGGAGGAAGCGCAGAAAGCCGCTGAAGAGGAACGCAAAAAAATGGAAGAAGCTTTAGAGGCAGAGAGGATAACAAAGGTTTCGACTAAAGAGATACAAGAGCTAGAGGAAATTATTCAAGAGGGAAAAGCAGAGGAGCCTTCGGAAGTGGGGGAGGGAGTCGACGAAGAACTGGAGATGAATTTAGCTCAAGCGGATTTGTATATTAACCAGGGTCTGTTGCGAAATGCTAAAAGGATTCTTGAAAACCTGCGAATACAATTTCCCAATGACTCCAGAGTTGAAGAGAAGCTCGCAGCTCTCGGAAAAGTATCCGCTCATGTCAGCGTCGATGAGATTCTCCAGCGCGTAACCGAAGTTTCTGAAAAAGAAAGCGAGTTGTTCGTTAAGAAAGATTCTCCTGAAGGTGAGGCCGAGGAAATAAAGGAGGAAGAACGAAAAGAGGAGGAGGCAGTTAAAGAAGAAAAACCAGTTTCTGTAGAGAAAGATGAGGAGCCAGATCAAGCTTTAGAAAAAAAGGCGGATAAAGAGGCAGAAGTCGAGACTCCAAAGCCTCAAAAAGATAGTGAAGAGTTGAAGGGGCCAGAAAAGAAAAAGGAAGAGAAAGAAGACAGCTTTAAAGAACTTTTTAATTCAGGAATTTCTTTACTTGAAAAGAGTTTGGTAGATCAAGCGATTGAAAAATTCAAACTCGCTTCTAAAGATAAGAAATTGAGTGAAGAATCCTACCATGCTTTGAGCCAATGTTTCAAACAGAAGCAGGAATTTGGAGAGGCAGCGAAATGGTTGAAGAAGGCTCAAGAATTGACTCAGGAAGGGACCGACCAATATTTGGCGTTGAGTTACGAATTGGCTTCGCTCTACGAAGAGGCGGACGAAGGAGAGAAAGCGCTGACTCTTTTTGAGGAGATCAAAGAATTTGATCCCAAATATAGAGACGTGAAGAGAAAAGCAAAGGTTTTGAAAAAAGAACTCAAGTAAATCCTCTCCATCCAGACCTGATTTTCAGCTCACCTCTTTCCATCCATAAGAAATACACAAATCTCGTTCCTTTCAGGCCACCATTCCCCCAAATCTTCTCTTCTCATTCTCTATCCCGTCTCTGTGGAGCAAAGCCGAATTTTGAGAAAGAAAGGAAGATGAGAAAAACTTTGGAGAGGAATCGTTATTTGTACTGAATAGCTGCCTCAGGATTTCACTCTTTGCCCTTAAAAGATATCAAGTTGAATTGAAAGGGATTGAATGTTGTCTTTGAATCACTTTTTTCTTGTGGGATTAATGGATTTGATCATGGAAGGCACATCTTCTGCTCGTGTTGCTGTTTTATTGATTGATGAGAAAAACCAGATTGTTTTTCAAGAAGTGCGGGAGAATGGACAGTCGAAAAAAGGAAGTATCAGCCGAGATATCATTCATATGGCTCTCGACGAGAAACAACCGGTTATCACTACTCGCCATGACGATTCTGTTAAAAGAAGCGGCTTTGACAGAAACCAGAGGAGTATCATATGTCTGCCTTTGGTTATTGGAGATAGGTCTGCGGGACTCCTGTATCTTGACAGAAAGGTGATAGCGGGGACTTTTACTCATGATGACCTGGAGCTTCTCATGTCGCTGTCAAAACCCATCAGCCGGATTTTAAAGAACAGGGAAGAATTTAAAAATCTTGGATTAGAGAAAACCAACCACCCCGAATTTTTTGTGAGAGGGAATAGCGAGGCCTCAAAAAATATCCAGACTCTGATATTCAGAGTCAAAGATAGCGACATTCCGGTATTCATCTGTGGTGAAAGCGGCACCGGGAAGGAGCTCGCTGCACGGGCCATTCATCTCTGTGGTGTCAGGCAAAAAGGGAAATTTGTTGCGGTGAACTGCGGAGCCTTACCGGAGCATCTCCTGGAAAGTGAACTGTTCGGATATGCGAGAGGAGCCTTCACAGGAGCGGTGAGGAATAAGCCAGGACTGATCGAGGAAGCCAACGGAGGGACATTCTTTATGGATGAGATATGTGACCTGCCTCTTGTTCTTCAAGCAAAGATTCTCCGTTTTCTTCAGGAGAAAGAAATCAGGAGAATCGGAGAGAACAGGCCCTTATCTGTAAATGGAAGATTTATCAGCGCAACCAACAAGAATATCGAAAGAGAGATCGAGTTAGGCAATTTCCGTGAAGATCTGTATTACCGCATCAAGATTATAACCATTGAACTCCCCCCTCTCAGGGAAAGGAAGGAGGATCTTCATTTTCTCTTGAATCATTTTCTGGATAAGTACTGTCTTGAGATGAAGCGTGAACGGGCATTTTTTTCGCCGAGCGCTCTCGAACTGTTGATCAATTACTCATGGCCTGGAAACGTGAGAGAGCTTCAGAATGAGATACAGAGATGTCTAGTGATTGCCGGAGATAGCTGTCTCATCAGAGAGGAACATCTTTCCTCGAAGATCAATCCTCAGGCAGTCCGGTCTTCAGATCCTTCCTATGATTTTTTTCGGGCAAGAGCCGAATTCGAGAAAAGGTTTCTTCATCAGGCACTGGCGAGATGGGATTTCAATAGATCTAGAACCGCCGAAGGAGTCGGCCTCAGCAGGCAGGGGCTTTTTAAGCTTATAAAGAAGCATGAAATCGATATCAGAAAATAATGGGGACGTTCCCCAAGGTGCCACCCTATCTCGTTTTTATTAAA
>Ga0180438_10002556_pt1 | contig 29419 bp, 23 predicted proteins | sample SS_ome_12_FD_132455 | JGI IMG/M metagenome (GOLD analysis project Ga0180438, IMG submission 132455) | Hypersaline lake sediment archaeal communities from the Salton Sea, California, USA - SS_3_D_2 metaG | ecosystem: Environmental > Aquatic > Non-marine Saline and Alkaline > Hypersaline >...
CGTTCCGAGCAGGTTGAGGTTACACCCATGAACGACCAGAACACATTTAGCAGCCATTGCTCGTCCCTCGGATTATTCGAGATTCAATACCATGCTGACTTCGCCACAGTCGGGGAACTTCGGACAGCGAATACATTCACTCCAGACCTTCTGCGGCAGCTCTGCTTTTTCGACTCGGTTGAAGCCGAACCGTTCGAAATAGTCTGGAATATAAGTGAGCACGAAGAGTCGCGCTATGTCGAGATTCCGTGCGTCATCCAAACATGCCTGCACAAGAGTTTCCCCCAGGCGATGTCCTTGGCAGTCCTCACGAACCGCGAGTCCCTTGACCTCGGCCAGGTCGCTCCAACTCACGTGGAGCGCACAACAGCCTATCACTTCATCCCCATTCCCCACGACGAAATAATCCCGCAGATTCTCATACAACTCGTTCAAAGACCTCGGGAGCATAAGATCCCGCTGGGCGAAGAGGTTGATGAGCTTGTGGATCGTCTCTACATCACCGACGCGCGCACGGCGAAGCTTGGCTTCCATGACCGCGATTCTAGCACAGCGCCATTCCGGGAGGCAAGCCGATAGCATGTCGATCACGAATCTACCCCCGGTCGGTGCAAGGTTATGGCCACAATCTCCGGTGGGCAGAAGAGCCGAAATGGAACGCCCTTCTTCCCCAGACCCGTGAAACGATCAACTGGGTGTTCCCCACACGATGATGCCCCCACGCGAAACGAGTCCCGAACTCTGACATTCCAACAACCGGGCATGCGAACGGAATGACGACCTGACCCCCATGCGTATGGCCGGATAGAACCAGTGAAACGCGGCGATCCTCGAGCCGAACGAACAACAGGAAGTTTGTCCACCTTCCCCGAATGGACCAAATACACAACGCCATGGTCCCAACCAACGAAGATATTACCTCTGATTTACTCGTCATCGGCGCAGGCGCGGCAGGGTGTGCCTGCGCACTTCGCGCCGCGGAACTGGGCATAGACGTCATCATGCTCAGTGCTCCCGATGATCCACTGGAGTCCAACAGCGGCTATGCACAGGGAGGCATCATCGCTCGCCCCCCGGGCGATACTCTCGATAATTTGGCGGCGGATATCATGGTGGCAGGCGATGGCCTCTCGAATCCTGATGCGGTTCGCCTGCTCGCCGAGAGCATTCCGGATATCGTCCAAGGTTTTCTCATTGACAGGCTGAATGTCGAGTTTTCTCGCGACGAAGATGGCTGCCTGGACTTCACTCAGGAGGCGGCCCACTCGTGCCGCAGGATCGCCCATGCCGATGACGCAACCGGCCACGCTATTCTCATCCGCATGCTCGCGGCCGTCGCGGCGGAGCCCCGCATCGAAGTCGTTACCCACCATACAGCCGTAGATCTCATCACGCTCCCGCACCATTCTTCGGAGCCTTCAGCGGTGTATCGGCCGATCGAGTGTTTGGGCGTTTATGCGCTCAACCAGCAGACTGGTGAGATCAAGCGCTACTTCGCCCCTCATACCGTGCTAGCGACGGGTGGATTGGGTCAGTTGTACCTTCACACCACCAATCCGCAAGTGGCCAGAGGTGATGGACTGGCAATGGCACACCGAGCGGGAGCAGATATTATCAACGCGGAGTACGTACAGTTCCATCCGACGGCGTTTTACCACCGAGACGCGGATCGTTTCCTGATATCCGAATCCGTCAGGGGAGAAGGCGCCGTCCTGCGCCGAAAAGATGGCACTGAGTTTATGTCAGAATATCATCCCGATGGGTCATTGGCCCCTCGAGACGTTGTCGCGCGAGCGATCCACGAAGAAATGTTGAAAACGGGAACTGAATACGTGCTCCTCGACTTGAGCGACATCTCGGTTGACCCAAAAATCCGTTTCCCCACCATCTACGAGACGCTTCTCCAACATGGCGTCGACATCACGAAACAGCCCGCTCCTGTCGTGCCGGCGGCGCATTATTACTGCGGAGGAGTCCGGGTCGATCTGTGGGGGCGAACGAGTATCCAACGCCTCTACGCGGTCGGCGAGGTGAGTTGCACCGGCGTGCATGGAGCCAACCGACTCGCTTCAACATCGCTGCCGGAGGCCATTCTCTGGGGCCAGCGCGCGGCGGAGGACGCGTGCGGCGACGACCGTCCACTGGCCGAGGATATCCCTGCCAGCATAGCGATTTGGTATGACGAGGGACTGACAGAAGATACGGATCCCCTCCTCATAATCCAAGACTGGATGATGATCAAGAGCACCATGTGGAACTACGCTGGCATCGTGCGAAACGCCAAGCGCCTTCGGCGTGCGGTGGCCGATCTCAGCTACCTCACCCACCGCATCGAGCAGTTCTACCGGGAAACTAAGCTGGCAGACTCAATCGTCGGACTGAGGAACGGAATCACGGCTGCCTACATCATTGCCGATGCAGCGCGTCGTAACCCCAAGAGCCGCGGCTGCCACTATCGCACGGACTGACCCGTCGTTCCGGCGCCGGGCGACGCACCCTCGATCGTTGCTTTTCCCCTTAGCACGGAGAGTTTTATGCGTGCGCCGGGAGCATGTGGGAGGATAGTTTCGGTCGAGTCCTCAGCTCGCAGAATTTGGCGGAAACAGCGAGCTCTCACCCTGTGTTTCTCACGCCAATCCTCCTGCGAGTCGCTCGGCCAAGGAAATCAATGTCCGCGTGGCCGCCCCGGTCGCACCTTCGATCTGATCCGGCCGGTCTTTCTCGTTCCACGCAGTGCCAGCGATGTCGATATGCGCCCAGGCAGTATCGCCCACGAATTCCCGCAGAAACCAGCCGGCAGTGATTGTTCCTGCAGGGCGACCGCCGACATTCTTGATATCCGCTATTCGGCTGTCGAGTTGCGGACGATACTCTGGGAAGAGCGGTAGCCGCCACATCCGTTCCCCGGCGCACTCTCCCGCGTCTAAGACAGCCTCGACGAGCGCTGTATCATTGCCCATGACTCCTGCTGCAACGTGGCCGAGCGCAATGATGCAAGCGCCGGTCAAGGTAGCCACGTCTATCAGGTGTGTCGCCCCAAGGTTCACGGCGTAAGCGAGTGCATCGGCCAGCAACAGCCGTCCTTCTGCGTCGGTGCTAATCACCTCAATGGTCTTCCCGTTCATTGCCGTCAGCACGTCGCCCGGCCGATAGGCTTTGCTGCTTGGAAGATTCTCCGATGCTGGAATGATCCCGATCAAGTCCAGGCCGAGCTTCATTTTGGACACCGCCCTAAGTGCGCCTAAGACGGCGGCACCTCCAGCCATGTCCTGCTTCATAAGCTCCATTTTGTCGGGTGGTTTGATGGAGATGCCCCCGCTGTCGAATGTAAGTCCCTTACCCACAAATGCTACGCGCGGGCCGTTTCTGCTCTGCTGATGTCGCAATAAGATTAGACATGCAGGCTCGTCGCTGCCACGCGCGACGGCTGAGAACGCACCCATTTTGAGTTCGTCGATTCGCTCTGGATCGAGAATCTCGACTTCCAAATCCGAGTTCGCCGCCATCTCCTCCGCTTCTTGGGCGAGGCGGCTCGGCGTCACTTCGTTGGGCGGCAAGTTTACAAGCCGGCGCGCGTAGTTCGTTGCTTCACCTGCTATTGCTGCTGTGCGAGCAGCTTCAACCAACAGGTCTCCATCATCGCCGTCAACACCCAGGACGGATAACTCTTCGAACTCGTGTGGGAACTCCTGCTCGCCCTTGCACTCTCCACCCCGATAGAGTCCCGTGTAAGTGCCCTCGACAATGGCCTTCATGACCTGTTCCGGTCGGCTTGCAGGAACCGGATCGAGATGGAGCCCCAGGCCGACGCGGCGGCACCCACGATCACGAAGGACTCGCGCGGCCACGGCTGCGGCTTTCCTAACGGCGAAGACCGGGTCTCGACCGCTATCGCCCAGACCAAGGACAGCCACTCGAGGCGACGCGAGCTTGCCACCGGTATGGACGACCGTGATCTCCGACTCTTTTCCGCGAATTTCTCCCGCCTCAACTAATCTTTGGATCGTGCCTTCAAGGGCTTTGTCGATTTCGGCGACAATACCCTCCAGAGGAGCTTTCTTTAATAGCCCCACGATAACGGCGTCCCCTTCGTACTTGATAGCAGACTCAGTCGAAAAGCGTAACTCCAAGTGAATAGCTCCCTTCTCAGGCAGGTGCGGCTGACACCTGCTAGCCTTTCAGGTATAATCGACCATCACAGTACTTTGAGATGTGTGAACAGCCGAACTTATCGATCCACTACGTGTCTAATACGGTGAAGGAGGAGCGAATTCCCTCCGTTCTTTCATTTCTTAAGGAGACCTCCAATGACCCAGGCCTCCAGTGATATTGTAGCCGAGGTGCTCCTCGGCGCTGGTTTGCTCACGCGGGAGCAACTTGAGTCAGTCGCCGATTCTCGTATGAACGGCACCGAGAAGTTGGACGAAGCGGTCGTTCGTCTCGGCGTCGCGCGGGAAGAAGATGTGTACTCTGCAATCGCACGCCACCTTGGTCTCGAATATGTCTCGGAGATCGCCCGCGATATCGACCCGGCACTGCTCGCGCAGCTTCCCGGCGAGTTCGCTATGCGCCACCAAGTTCTCCCGCTCGAAGAGGAAGACCATATCCTCGTCGTGGCGATGGCAAATCCCTTCGATGTCACCGTTCTCGACGATCTCCGCCTATTGACGAACCGCGACATCCGTGCGGTGGTTGGCAGCCGGCGAAAAATTTCCGACGCCATCGAGCAATCCTATATGGAGAAGATGTTCCGCGACATAGACGATATGCAGCGGGAAGAAGTTGCCGATGAAGACCTTGAAATCGCCGACCTCCAGAAGATGGCCAGAGAAGCACTGGTCATCAAGCTCGTCAACCTCATTTTGCATCAGGCGATCCAGGAGCGCGCATCCGACATTCACGTCGAGCCCCACGAGCGCGAGTTGAGGGTTCGGTATCGCGTCGATGGCGTCCTGCACGACGCATCTTCTCCACCCCGCCATCTCCACCCGGCGATCATCTCGCGAATCAAGATCATGTCCGATATGGATATTGCGGAGCGGCGCCTACCGCAGGATGGACGCGTGCGCATCAAGCTCGGGGAGCGAATGATCGATCTCCGCGTTTCGACGATCCCGACACTCCACGGCGAAAGTGTCGTCATTCGTTTGCTCGACCGCTCCGCCGGGCTTATGAAGCTCACCGAACTCGGCATGCATAACGACACTTTTGGCATCTTCCGCCAGCTTATCAGTCGGCCGCACGGAATCATCCTTGCCACCGGGCCGACCGGCTCGGGCAAGAGTACGACTCTCCACGCCGGGCTCCATGAAGTCTATTCCTCCGAGAAGAAAGTCATTACGATCGAGGATCCTGTCGAATATGAACTCCGCGGCGCTAATCAAATCAATGTGCGCCCGGAGATCGGCCTGACTTTCGCCTCCGGTTTACGCCATATCGTCCGGCAGGACCCGGACATTATCATGGTTGGAGAGATTCGCGACCGAGAAACGGCGGATATCGCCATCCATGCCGCTCTAACCGGGCATTTGGTTTTCAGCACCGTACACACGAACGACGCAGCTGGCGCTGTCACACGGCTCCTCGATATGGGCATCGAGCCGTTTCTCGTCGCCTCATCCCTGATCGGCGTTCTTGCTCAGCGACTCGTCCGAACGTTATGTCCGAGGTGTAAAGTTCCATACGAGCCGACCCGTGAAGAACTTCGCAGCATCGGGGTCGTGGCCGATCAGGTTAAAGCCGTTACCCTCTATCGTCCAGGCGACTGTGATGTCTGTCTGAAGGGCTATTTGGGCCGGACGGGCGTCTTCGAGCTACTCGTCGTCGATGACGACATTAGCCAGCAGATACTCGATAAGGCATCATCCAACGAGATCAAGCAGCGCGCCGTGCAGCGAGATATGCGCACCCTCTTGGCGGACGGCCGCGCAAAGGTGTTGGAAGGCACGACGACGATTGAAGAGCTGGTTCGGGTTTGCCAGCGGGACGAGATTTAGTATGGCGAGATTCCGGTATACCGCGCTTGACCGGTCGGGTAAACAAATCGTCGGGGACATCGCTGCCGAGAACCCCGAGGAAGTGAAGCGTCGCCTCCGGGAAATGGGCTACTTCCCTTCCCATATTGTCGAGGCGGCGGCAAAGGCCCTAGACCGGTCGACGGAAGTCCGGCGAAAACGCGGCGTCACCGGAACCGATGTCGTCGTTATGACGCGCCAACTTGCCGATATGACCGCCGCCCGCCTCCCGATGTTTCGGAGCCTTTCGGTGCTCGTCGAGCAGGCTGGCTCCTCAGCCCTGCATGACATCGTCGAGGAAATACGCTCGGACGTCCAGCAAGGCAGACCTCTTTCCGACGCTCTCCGGCGGCACCCCCGCCAGTTTCCAGACCTCTACGTCAACATGGTGCATGCCGGTGAAACGAGTGGACACCTCGACGTAGTGCTGGTGCGGCTCGCCGATTTCCTGGAGAAATCTATGCAGCGGCGCTCTCAGGTAATCTCCGCGCTTCTCTACCCGGCCGTTCTTATCACTGTGGCTATCGGCGCAGTTGCCTTTATTATGGGATTTCTCATCCCCAAGCTCTCGGCACTCTTCGAAGAGATGGAGCAAACTTTGCCTCTTATGACTCAAGCCCTTCTCGGAATAGCCGATGCCTTCGCACAGATATGGTGGCTGCTCTTTATACTCGCAGCTGCACTCTTCTTTGGGGTGCGATGGTACGCCCGGACCGAAGCGGGAAGGGATGCTCTCGACCTCATAGCTCTCCGAGTTCCTCTGCTCGGTCCGATCTGGCACAAGATGGCCGTGTCGAGACTTGCCCGCACCCTTGGGACGATGCTGGCTGGCGGCGTCCCCATTTTGACTGCCCTCGAGATCAGCAGCAACGCGGTCGGTAATCGACCAATGGCGCGAGCGGTTTCAGCCATGCGTGATGATGTTCAAGAGGGAACCAGTATCGCGAACGCTATGGAGCATACGGCAGCATTCCCACCACTTCTCATCCACATGGCCGGCGTCGGCGAGGAAACCGGCCAACTTCCTGAGATGATGGCGCGCGTCGCCGACAGCCTTGATTTCGAAGTCGATAGCACTTTGGGACGTCTGACGACATTGCTCGAGCCCTTTATCATTATCATCATGGGTCTGATAGTAGGATTCATTGTCCTTGCCGTCTTGCTGCCTATTTTCCAGATCAATGCGACCATCGGTCGCTAGCAAAGGGATGGTTCTGATGATACGCTGGCAGGTCAAAGCGCGACAGAACAGTGGCTTCACGCTCATCGAGCTCGTCGTCGTGATGACAATCATCGCGATTCTAGCTGGTGCAGTCGCGCTCCAAATCGTCAACCGAACGAAAATAGCGAGACGCACCCGCGCCATTCAGGACATCAGCACTATTGAGACGGCTCTGGACCTCTATGCCGCGGATAATGGCCACCACCCGTCGACTCAGCAGGGCATCGAGGCGCTTCGCCAGAAGCCCTCCTCCCCGCCTGTCCCCGAGAACTGGAATGGCCCTTACTTGAAGAAATCCCCTATCGACCCTTGGGGCAACCCCTATGTTTATCGATTCCCAGGCCAGCTCAACCCCAACGGCTATGATGTGATCTCCTACGGCGACGACGGCCAGCCGGGTGGCTCTGGTGAATTTGCGGCGGACATAACCAACGCCGACGATTAGGGTGTTCTTTATGCACCTCTTCCGGCCCAGACAGGCGAATAGCGAAACGAGTGGCTTTACCCTCCTCGAGTTGCTCATCGTGATGGTCATCATCACGATTGGGTTCTTCGCACTTCGCCCCACGTTCGCCGGAGCCATCATGGGGGCGCAGGACCGGGCCGCTTTTCGCCAATTGGTCGGTATGTTCAAAGCGGCCCGTTCCGAGGCAGTCGCCAAAGGCAAACTCATCCGCATTGTGTTCGATCCGGCAACCGCTGTCTTTCATGCCGAAGCACAAGACGAGCCGGAAGTCGATCGGGCGAATTTTCAGTCTCTCTCGCTCATGGGTCGACGCAACTTCCGCCTCCCAGACCACCTCAGCGTAGGTGAGATATCTGTCGGTGGCGAGACCCTTGTGGAAACTGAAATCATCCGTATGTACTTCTATCCCGACGGACGCACCGATGGCGTTGAGATGATGCTCGTCGACTGGCGCGGCGCGGAAATCATCGTTACCATTACCTCCGCTACGGGGGGGGTGCGGGTTAATGCCTAGAGATCATTTCATAACCTCTACAAAGGCATCTATGGGTCAACTGGGCCGTTTTGGCCTAGGTTATGAAATAGCTTCTAAGCGTATCTTCTTGCGCAAAGCTACGAGCGCTTTTACCCTAGTCGAAGTGTTGGTCGCCACTTCCTTACTCGCTATTGGATTGCTCGGTGCGTTGACGGCGCTATCCACAGCCAGCCGAGTGGCAGGGGCATCAACCAATGACACGACCATCACTCTCCTCGCCCAAGAGAAGCTTGCCGAGATTCAGCTCCTCGGAGCAGATATCGTCGCTCTGGATGAAGCGGAGGGGGATTTCGCTCCAACCCATCCAGATTATGGCTGGCGCATGATCGTTGAATCTCCTGACGATCGTAACGTCATTCGCGTCGATCTTTTCATTCTCGCACCAGAGGCTGGAAGAACCCGTGAAGTCCGGTTTTTTACAAATGTCTTCTAGGCCCCGAGCCAAATCCGCGGGCTTCACGCTGTTGGAGCTGACGATCGCCATGAGCTTTGTGGCAGCTCTCGTTGGAGGTATCGCCCTGACCGTTTCGACGGCACTAAAAGTATGGGACCGATCGCAGGAAATCGCGGAGATCAACCAAGAAGCGCGTTCGGTTTTCGAAGTGCTTTCTCGCGACCTCCGCGGGGCCTATCTCGGCCTTACTAATAATGGAGGATACTTCCTCGGCGGAGTTGGCTCTCAGCATCTCAACACCAGCCAGTCTTTCGAGTTTACAACTGAAAGTAGCTCTCTTACACGGCTCGCACTCCTCCCACCCACTGACATTGAAGATTGGGATTTGGAGACAGAGGTCCTTCCGCCACCCGTCACCGACTTCGTCGCAGTGCGCTACTCAGTGATCGAAGCAACTCCTGACATGAGTCCCGGGCTCTACCGGCTTACCTGGGCTGCGCCAACCCCCGAGTGGGTCGAGGAACGACGCTCCGAAAGTGAGGCTTTTAGGATCGAGCTCATTTCACCCTCGGTCAACTCGGTTCGCTTGTGGTATTTCGACGGAGAAGAGTGGCTGAGCGCATGGACGACGGATGAACGGAATCTGCGCCTTCCCAACGCCATCGCAGTGGAGCTGACTCTGCTGGATAAGCAAGGAAACAAGCATTCCTATGAGACCATTTGCCACGTGCCTGCACAATAGATCAGATGGGGCCAGGCGGGGCGTTGTACTTATCTTGGCCGTGTTTGCCGTAGCTCTGCTCACAGTGCTGGCAGTTGGAGTGACGGCGGCGGTTCGCGTGGAGTTGTTCGCATCCCGCGCCTCCTTGGATAGGATGAGAGCGCTTTATTTAGCTCAGGCAGGTCTCAATCAGGCGCGAGCTATTCTCTTCTATGACAATCCACAGGCAGATACGCTGCTCGACGAATGGGGCGCCCTGGCGGAACAGCCTCTCGATGATCCACACGAGTTGGGCGACGGATTCTACCGCGTCCGCGTCTATGACGCCTGTGGACGCCTCGACGTGAATCAGGCAGAGTACCCGGCTCTGGTGCAGCTTACCGGCGAGCCCGCCGCCGCGGCTGGTATTATCGATTGGCGAGACGCTGGCGAAGCCCTTACCCCGGACGGCGCCGAAGCCGAGTACTACCGGGATCTCGGAGTCCGGTATCTCCCACGCGACGACGCGCTCCAAACGCCGGGCGAATTGCTCCTCGTCAACGGAGTCACGCCAGCTATGTATTTCGGCACCGATGATCAGACCGGACTCTCCGATCTCGTCACGGTTACGTCCATCTCCTTGAATACCGATCCCGATGGCAATGCTCGAATCGACCTCAACACCTTCAATAGCTGGGACCAGACAAATTTTCGCGATTCCATTATCGCCAAGCTAGGATCGCTCTTCGTCATGTATGGCCCTGAAGATATTTTCAAGGGCCTCAGCAATCTGATCGACGATGGGCAATCCGGATATACCTCTTTGTCGCAGCTGAGAACAGCGGCTGGGCTCGACTTTGGCTCAATCACCGGGATCATTGATTATGTCTCGGTGGAAAGCGAACTCGTCTTGCGGGGTAAGGTCAATCTCAACACAGCCCCCAGGGAGGTAATCGTCGCCTTACCTGGAAGCTCGGAAGCACTTGCTGACGCTGTAGTCACGCAGCGCGAGCTCCAGCCGTTTCTTCGACTCGGCGATGTCGTGAACTTCCTTGTGGATATGCCCGGCGGAGAGACGGTCTTCGAACAGATGATTGACTACGTGACAACGAAATCCTCAACCTTCATCATCGAATCGATGGGCGCAACGCGCAACGGGCGCACGTATCGGGCGCTCACAGCGTTAGTGCACCGATCGCCGAACGGCGTCGCTATTATTAGACAGGCTGAGCGTGACTGGCCGCTGCCGCCGGCCGAAGACGAAGACTATGTGCAAATCGCTAGGAGGTAGTTGATTGTTATCAAGGAGTAGGCCAGTCAGTATCGAGATCGGGCCGCGTTCCGTCAAGGTCGCGCAGCTGATCGAGCGCGGCAAGAGTATCGGCGCGGTGCTCTTCGCCGAACAGACTCTGCCAGTGGGGTACCGCTGGGAGATCGGAGGGGATCCGGGGCCAGTCGTCGAGGCGATCCGAGAGGCGCTATCCCTGGCAGGCATTCGCTCGAAGCATGCTGTCCTTTTGCTGCAGCGAAGCCAGGTGACTGCGCGCGTAAGCGCCTTCCCCCGAGCAGACCGCGATGAACTGCGGCGAGTCGTCGAATATGATCTCGCCGATCACATTCCCTTCCCGATCGACCACGTCGTCGTCGATTTCCAGCCACTCGGACCGTCTCGTGATGAGCCGGGACTCGAGCAGATTCTCGTCGTTGCCGCGCCGCGCGAACTCCTCCGAGAACATCTTCGAGTGGCAGAAGCGCTCGGTATGACGGTCGTCGCCGTTACGGTCGATGCGCTTGCACTCGATGACCTTGCGAGGACGCTCGGGCGCGAGCCCTCAGGGGTGGCAATCTCGATAGAGATAGACCCTCGCACCACCACGATAAATGTCTCCGACAGAGAAACGCTGCGACTGACACGCTCGGTGGGCGTTGGAGGCGATCAGCTGACACGGGCGATTCAGGAAGACTTCAACGTGGAGAGCACGGAGGCGCAGCGGCTCAAGTGGTCGGATGGACTTCGTCTACTGGGCAAAGAACCCCAGGCGAAGGCCGTCCGCGCCTGGCTCGACAACTTCATTGGGGAAATCAAGCGTTCTAGCCTGACTTCCGGTCCCTCCGCCATATCGCGAATTGTTATCCTCGGCACCGACGCGGGAGTCCCGGGGCTCGCCGAGAGCTTGGCGACTGAATTTGGAGCGGAGCCCATCTTTCTCTCTGGGGGCGATGTCTTTCCGGAAGCTGATTTCCGGGGTCCCGAGAGCACCCATGCCGACACATGCCTTATGGTTATGGCAGCCGGGTTTCGAGGTATCGGTCGAAGTGTTTGGACGATATCACTGCTCCCCCCCGAAGTCGGTCGGGCTCGTCGGCGCGGCCGCACCCGGCGTTTGAGCATGGCCGCCGGAGCGTTCGTTGTTCTGGCCATGGCATTGCTATACGTGGCATCGGCTCGGCAGATGTATCAGCTCCGGTCAGAGGTCAACGCTCTCCGGCAGCGGTCCGAACTCGCCGCGCAAGATCGGATGCGAGCAGAGGAGTTGCTCGCCGAGCGCGATGGCTTGCGAGTTCGGACCGACGCATTGGAGATCGTCGGCATCCGCCGATATGCTGCTCTCGAACTCCTTCGAAGCCTTTCGCTATACTCGCCCAAGGAGATTTCGCTTACGTTTTTCACGTTACGGCCGGATCAGCCACTTCAAATACGAGGCAGTGCTCCAAACTCTGCCGTGCTCGCCGAGCTTCAACATTCTATGGGCTTGTCGCGACTTGTTACAGATGCGCGGTTGACAGGCGCCGATCGCGTTTTATCTCGACGTCGAACCACTAAGAATCTAAGCTTCACGATGGAGTTCCACCTCTGGACCGAGAGGACGGCCGAAACACACGCCGCCTTGCTCAGGCGATGGGAGAGCCGACCATGAGACAACTCTCCCCGCGCGAGCGAATCTTCGTAACCTTAGGTGGCATCTTCGTCTTCCTCGCCATATATCTCTGGGGTTTCTTGCTTCCACTCCGAGGTAAGTCTTATCGACTCAGACAAGAGGCGACTACACTCAGAAGTCAAATCGAGCAATCGCAACTCATGTACCAGGAGGCCCCTTCGATCGCAGACGAAATCCACGATCTAGACCGCCACGTCGAAGCCGTCATGTTTCCCGAAAGAGATCTTAGATCCGGCATGGTTCGAAGCCTCGAAAGCCTTTCGTCGGAGTTCGACGTGACCATCACGAGCATTAGACCCGCAGATCCAGAGACGGTCGACGGCGCCGTCAAATATCCAGCCACTGTGAGAGCGGTAGCTGAGCTGCCCCGCCTGGTACGACTTCTATTCGAACTCGAACGCCCGGAACGGCGGCTTTGGGTGGAAGGGATTGAGATCACCTCTGCCCGACAGACCGACGAAGAACTCCAGGCAACTATCTACTTGGCCGTCTACGGTCCGGCAGATGAGAGTGAGGTTGACGATGTCGATGCCTAGTCGAAGACATCTCTTGCTCGCCATTCTCCTTCTTGGATCGGTGGGCTTCTTCATCTACTCGCTACGCGGTGGGCAAGTGGCGCGCGAGCAAATTTCACGCCCCCTACAGGAAACAGCGACGACACCAACCACCAGAGAGCGCGATATTCAGCCAGCGGCTCCACCCGATGTCGATTTCAGCCGATATGCGGCGCTTGCTGGAAACAACGTTTTCTCGGAAAACCGAGCCCTCTCTAAGCCAGAGAAATCAGCGCCCAGTGGCAAGGTCGAACCGCCTCCTCCACTTCCCTCAGGAGAGAACTCGAAGCCCGTAACGCCAGAAGTTGACTTCTCTGGATGGAGCTACGCCGGCTATGTCGAGCTCAACGGTGAGCAGCTTGGCATTCTTCAGAACGATGCCACCCGCGCCTGCAAGTATGTCGGTCAGGGCGATAATTTCATGGGGGCAACCGTCGAGGATATTGATCGCGAATCTATCAGTTTCCGCTCCGGGTCGTCTAAAAAGTCCCTGAGCCGCCCTCGAGACTTTCCGATAACACCGCTCGAGAAAGGCGCTGGCTGATCCGAAACGCGCGGGCATAGCTAGTGTATAGAACATGGCGAAGAGGTATGTCTAACATGATCTTCCGCAATCGTCCGCTGGCATCTCGCCAGAACAGAAGGGTGAATACGATGAAAATACGCAGCCACATCTCTTGGCTTGCTATCATGACCGCTTTGACAATCACCGCTATGGGTGTGCGACCAGGGGAAACGCAGCCAGCTGACCGCAGGAACCAACAGCGTGCATCTCGAGCGCAGCGCCCGGCCGCGCGCGCCGATGCCGATATTGAGAAGGTTCCTGGAAAGGCGGCTTCGAGCGAAGCCGCCAAGCCTCCCACCGAGAATCGCCTCGAAGTGCTCTCCGCTGCTGGTGGGGCTAAGACTATTGCGATGGAGTTCTATGGCCTCGATATAGACCACCTGCTAAGGCTGTTGAGTTATGCCGCGCAGGTCACGATTGTAAAATCCGACCAAGTAACCGGTCCGATCACAGTCATCGCTCCCGAGCCGGTGCCATTGGATGTCGCGTTCCAAATATTGGACTCCATTCTTCAGGTCCGCGGATTCACGCTTGTCCGAGCGGCGACTGGCATCTATAAAGTGGTTCCTGTTGCGCAAGCTGGAGGTGCGACAAGCCCCTTGTATTTTGGCAGAGAAACGGGTGAGATGGCAGCCGGGGACGAACTTATAACCCAGGTGGTCCCTCTCGAAAATCTAAGTGCATCAGACGTTGCAAGTCAAATCCAGGAGCTTCTCTCGGAAAACGCGAGCGTCATACCGACTTCGACCAACTCCCTCATCATCACCGACACTGCAAGCACTATAGAACGCGTCCTCACCCTTATCGCGCACGCCGAAACTGAGCTAGCCGGGGGCATCAAAGTATATCCGCTCCAGTACTACGACGCGACCGAGATGTCGGAGCTCATCACGAATATCGTTCTTAGTCGCGGCGGCACCGCCGCCGGCGGAGCTCGACCGGTATGGGAGCGACGTGTTAGCGGCAGGGGACGTCCGCAGACAACCCGCCCCACACCGCGCGCCCAATCCACGGCTGGAGTAGCCACCTCCGGGCCGGAATTCGCCTATCCTGACACTCGGACGAACTCGCTTATCGTACTCGCCACTCCCCTCCACCTCCAGCAGATTGAGGAACTCGTGTTCCAGCTCGATCGCCCCGTCAGCCTTCGCGATGCGTACTTCGTATATCCGGCGCAGAATCTCATTGCGAGTCAACTGGCTGATTCCATCGCGCCGCTCATCGACGCCGAGGTAATTTATACGGGTGTTGGCCCGGAAACCGGCGGTGGCGGCAGAGGTGGTAGCTCTGGCTCTCGCACACAAACACAAGGGCTTACACGTCCGTTTACGAGTACGCGGACTCAAAGCGCCAGCTCGACCGGAGTCGGTTCGAGCCCCATCTCCCGCGGGCGCAATCGGAGCGCTTACGAAGTCGAGCCCCTAGCCGGAACGAACGCACCACTCGCGATCGCTCAGGCACAAGAGACAGGCCGCCCTCCGGCGCGACCGGAAATGCCCCCGCCGGGCGAACCCATCCCCTCAGCAGGCGCTGGCGAAGACCTGGAGACGGCGCTTACGGGGGCCGGCGTCGCTCAGTCTACTATCGTGGCCGACGACAACACCAATACTCTTCTCATCTCTGCTCCACCCGAACAGATCGACCTTATCCAGCAAATGCTCGACAAACTCGATATTCTTCCGCCCCAGGTTCATATCAGAGCTATCGTAGCCGAGGTCGCCCTTCAGCGAGATACGAGCCTCGGCTTCCAGTGGGAGAATCTCGGTCGAACTTTCGGGACTTTCGATGGTGATGTGTTCACAGGGAATATTGGAACGAACTTCGGCCTAACTGGACCAGACGACAGCAATTCTCCGTCTGGATTCTTCGGCACAATCAGTGGTCCTGAATTTGACGCCATCCTCAACGTATTGACCACCGATAGCAAAGCTCGCATTCTCTCTGCGCCGAGTATCTTTACCGCGAGTAACCAAGAGGCACAAATCGACATATCGCAGCAACTTCCCTTCCCGACTGGGACTTTCCAGAGCACCACTGCAGAGGGCACTATCAGCACGAGCATATCCTATCGATCCGTCGGTATCGTTCTCCAAGTCACTCCGCGAGTGACCCAGGGCGATATCGTACAAATGGATATCCAGATCGAGGCCAACGAACCAGGCTCGGATGTCCAAGTCGCCGGACTCGCCTATCCAAGCTTCAATCAGAGGCTGGCGACGGCGACGCTCAACGTGCGCAACGGTCACACCATCGTCCTAGGAGGGTTGATGCGCGAAGCGATCACGCGCAGCGCTTCGCGCGTTCCGATCCTCGGCGATCTTCCCATCATCGGCACCCTCTTTCGCTCTACCGACTCCGGAAGACAGAAATCCGAACTTCTTCTCTTCCTGACGCCCTACGTCGTACGCAACCCCGAGGAAGCTGCCGATCTGACTGACAGGGAAGCCCATAGGCTCCCAGATGTTCCGAAAAGTCTGCGCAATCCTATCCCAGGGGAAGCACTCGAAGCGCCGTACGAAGTTGTCTATCCCGCGGAGGAGGCAATCGAGGTGCCAGGCATAGTGGATACCCACACGGAGCTACCGGAAGTTGATACACCTTCGCCGGATGTCACACCTGACGAATCCACTGCTCTAGACGAACAGAAAATCCCTCTGGCACCGATTAAGGAAGAGTCGCCGCCCCCACCAGTGGAACCCCAGCATTTCTAGACTATACACCAGCCCCAATTTTGACCCCGTCGAATTAGAAGACGCCGCCCTCCTGGGCGGCGTCTTCTACTATTGAGAAGAGAATTACTCTCAGTCCGTCTCTGTATGCTCTTCGAAAAAGCGCGCGATCTCGTCGCGCTCGAACACCGGAAGGGCCGCTCGGATTCCACCTGAAGATAATGTCAGCCCTTCATCCTTGGGAACGACCCGGCCGATCACTCTGGCGGGACGCCCCTCGTCCTCCAGCGCCGACAACAAATCTTCGACCTTTTCGGGGACAACGGTGGCGAGGAGCGCACCCGACGCGATCAACCCGAGCGGATCGATTCCCACCGCATCACAGATCCGTACCGTCAAGGGGTCGATCTCAATCTCGTCGCCATCGATTTCGAGTCCCACCTCAGATGCGAGTGCGAGTTCCAGCAGCCCCGTTGCAATGCCACCTTCGGTCGGATCGTGCATCGCACTCACCCCAATTTCCGACGCGACACGCGCAACCCGCACGACACTAATTCCGGGCGTCATCAGAAAATCTTGAGCACGAGCGGTAGAATCTTCTTCAATCCCCCGTGCAGCTAGAATGCCAGCTGCATCACGTGCCAGAATCGCTGTCCCCTCAACAGCCGCACATCCAGACAATACGACAGCATCTCCGACTGCTGCCCCGGCCGACGTTGTGAGACGCTCTCGTGTAGTCTCGCCTAGCATGCACCCGATCAGAACCGGACGATGCACGCTTGGTGTAACCTCAGTATGGCCACCGATCAGCGTAATATCCAAGGAGCGACAGACTTCGACGACCTGATCGAAAGCTAGACCGATGTCCGCCTCGGTCGCCCCCAGGGGAAGCAAAAGCGTTCCCAAGAACCACTTAGGATCAGCTCCCATAACTGCAACATCGTTGGCATTCACTTGAACCGCGTACCAGCCAATAAGGTCGGTGGCAAACGTGATCGGATCTGAGGTCACCACCAAGAACCGCTCACCGACCTCCACGACTGCTGCATCCTCCCCCACCCCTGGCCCAACGATCACACGAGAGTCTCCTTTGGGCAAGCGACCAAGCATTTCCGCCAGCAAAGCGTGAGGGAGTTTTCCCGCTTTCATTGTGACTCCTGCCATTCGTCTGCCCAGATCGTACGGTAGACGATCATGACCGGAGCACCATTAGTGATCTTATCCTCGATCGCCACTACATACACTGGAGTGAATAGATCGCGTCTCCCGTCGAGTCCTGGATACCACTGCGGAAAGACGACCAGATAGTCTGGTCGGTGTTCAGTTATGAATTCGAACAGAGCTGCCGATGCGCTACCATCTAGCCGCCGCCTCATATCGCGTAGCGCCAAAACCTCCGGCGTGACCAACCCTTGGAGATCCAGCACCCGCAAATCCGAGAAAAGACCGATGGCACCAATATCGTTCACCGCAATAAGCGCATCCGGCGCGGCGTTTTCCTTCAGCCAGCGCCCGATTGCGACCTGCATCTCATTGGTGTTCTTCACGTTGAGCGAATACGTTTTTGCGGCACCCGGATGCCGTAGCAACGAAACAGCAAGGACGGCGATCAGAAGCGTCACTCGCACGGGAAAGCGGTGGTTTTTTGGGAAACGCTCCACGACCCACCATCCACCGAGCATGGCCACCATGACGTAAAGAGCGTTTAGATTCGCGATGTAGCGCTGACTTTGATAGGCAGGCGGACGATATCCACCGACCCATGCCCAGATAACCGGCTGAGACAAGATCACAAGCAGCACGAGAGCCGAACCAAAGCCCCCCGCTTTATTCTTGCCACTGTGCCAGCGCGCCGCAAGCCAAACTACACCGATGGGCAGGCCTGCTATCAGGAGGCAATTGTTCGAAGCCCAAGCTCTGAGCACATCCCAGATCTCTCGAATCGGTCCGATGATTAAGGCTGACGATAGCGAAACCTCGGGGTTCACCAGAGCCCCCAGCACACCCATCCACTGAAGCTTCGAATAGTATGACGTAGGCAACGGGTATCCTGTTGTGCGGTAGTTGTAGAGGAAGAATGGGGCTATGATGATAGCAAACACCGGTACGTGGACTGCAAGACCTCGGCCCCATCGGCGCAATGCCGCTCCCCTCTCATCCCGAGCCAAGCCCATCAACCGATCCGTCATCGCCACCGGGAAGAGGACCAACATCTCCGGGCGCGCCAGACTCGCGAGAGCAAACACCACCGTGGGGAGCAGTCCTTTTGCGCCGGCGTCGCTTCGCAGCCTCACGTGGAGCGCCATTCCCGTTATCGCGAGAACCGCGTAGAGCATCGGTTCCATTCCTGAGAGCAGCCACCAGGGAAGGGGGACTGTGACCGCTACAACCGCCGCAACCGATAGTGCAAACCACCGACTCGAAACGTATGCACGTGAAAGCATATACACGGCCGCGCAGAGAAGCAATAGAAGCGCGTAGTTCGTCACGATGCTCGCGAATACCCGTTCGCCGGAAAAGCGATAGATCAGTCCCAACAGCAACGTCCAGAGCGGACTTGTGGTCGTGCTGGTTGGCTCCCCTGGGTTGAAGGAGAATCCGTGGCCCCTCGCAAGGTTCTCCGCAAACCGCACGTGTATCCACCCGTCGTCCAGAGGCAGTCCCAATCCACCGGCCACTTCGCCCGCGCGCTTCAGATAGAACGCCCCAAGTCCCATGGCCGCGAGCGAAATTACCAGCCACACTGCGACGAAGCCAACCGACTCCAAAAGCCCACCTCGCCCCCTTCTCCGACTATGCCCGTCCACAGAGATGCTCATCCCTCTCGGCTATCCGCCGCGCCTTCGGAACTCCGTCGAAGTCCACGCCATTCGAAGACAACGATCCATGGTCCCCCACACGTAATGTTGTCGTCGATCTTGATATCGAAGATCGGCCTATGCCCGCCCCGAAGGTATCCTTCATATCGTTCCGGCTGCATCACCAAAACCAAATAGTCCGGGTTCTTGCTCTCCGCTACCTCCCAAGTGCATTGCACCCACTTGCCGCCGATGGCATTCTCCAGCGTCCTACACGCGAGCGTTTCCGGGCTGACGAGACCAATCATATCGACGATGGAAAAATCGGTTATCGCCGCTATAGCCCCGACATCATTCACTGCCAGTACAGAGTGGTCGGGTACGTTGGCCTTGAGCCATCGCGCCGTCGTCACTTGCATCTCAGTGATATTCTTGACATTGTGGGCGAACAATCGCGCCTGATCCGGCTGACGCGCCAATGATGCAACCAGCATGAGACAGAGCCCAGTCGCCAACACAAGCTTGAGCTTGCGCGGGCGGCGTTCCTGTAGCCACCACCAGAGCCCCACCATACCCACGAGCAGATAGAGCGGTCCGAGGTTCGCCGCATACCGCTGGCTTTGGAACCAAGGAGCCCGATAGAAATTCGTCGATATTCCACGAGCAACCGGTTGCACGACAAGCAGAAGCGGAATCAGAAAGGATGAGTGTTTTGGTATTTCGAGTCGCGCAGCCCGCCGGACAATCGCCCCAAATCCAAAGAGGAAGGGAACGAGGAGCGCCACGTTGTTGCCAAACCACATCCAAAGGTTGGCAAAGACTTCTTTGATCGGGGCGACGACCAGCGAGCGGATGACGAGTTCTTTCATCCCGGTAGCAATCCCCCACGTAATCCCGAAGTTGTATGCCTTGATATAGTATGAACTGGGAAGGGGTCGATCTATGACCCTCATGTTGTGGATCACGAGTGGTGCCACCAGCAGGGCAAACACCGGTGTATGCACGAGAACCTGTTTGATCCAGCTTGCCAAGCATCCGGTTTCTCGTCGCTCTCGACTCAGCATGAGCAGCCGATCCACCATCGCCAGCCCGAACAGCAAAACAAGTTCCGGTCGGGCATATACAGCGATCCCGAACACGACCGTCGGAACTATTCCCTTCACCCCGGGCGCTCGCCGATACCGAACGTGCATCAGGATGCCCAATAATGTGAGCCACTTGAAAAGCGGCGGCTCCATTCCGGACAAAGCGAACCACGAGAGTGGTATCGTCACCGCGACGAGCAATGCCACCGCCGCTCCAAAGCTCCTATGCGGCACGAGCGTGCGGGCCAACGCTCCGGCCGTAATCGCCGTCAGCGAACACAACACCCAATTCAGCGCGGCAGCGGTGAACACATATTCATGAGTCAAACGGTAACCAAGAGCGAGAATCAGAGTCCAAAGCGGTGCCGTCGTCGTGCTGGCCGGCTCTCCCGGATTGAATGAAAACCCATAGCCACGAGCCAGATTCTGGGCGAAGCGGACATGAATCCAGCTATCATCCAGTGGGAACCCAATCTCCCCGACCACTCGCCGGCAGATCAGCAGGTAGTAGGCCATCAGTATCGCGATCACAACGGGAACAATGACGAAGGTCACAAGGGCTGGCCAGAAGCGTTTGTCCGTAAGACGACCACCGTGATCTTGCTCGGGATTTTTCGACGTCATCTCCAGCTTCTCTCCCCCCGCACTATTCGCCAGCTTCGCCACGGAAACCGATCAATCAAGCTATAACTTGTAAATAAAGTGTGTTGCCATCGCCATCTCAAGTCTGGATTCAACGAGAATCGATCCTTCAAGAAGTTGCGACGTTCAGCGAGAATATGGTACCATCAGGCACTTGCGTGCTCCGCGGTAGCTCAATCGGCAGAGCGGGTGGCTGTTAACCACTAGGTTGCAGGTTCGAGTCCTGCCCGCGGAGCCAAGATAGGTCAAGAAAAGGTAGGTAATCACTGACTTTTCTGGGTAGTGGGTCAGTTTGAATCCACACTGAGAGAGGCGCGTAGGCCAGGGATGGGTGAAGACCTCCGAGAGAGCGAAGGTGACAGCAGGAGGGGCCTGGTTGGTGGGGAAGGTGAGGGCGAGGGGTTCCTGAGTTATCGCGCTGCTACTCCCCTACTCTGAACGCGCTCGGGCGGGGGCGCGGAGGTTACTTCATGAGTGGCGATGCCTGGCTCTTCTCGGTATGTGGCCTGGTCCTTGTTGTGGGGGGATGGTGGCTCTACCCGTACGTGAACCGCCTCTTGGTCACGACCCCCGATGAGGAAACATGGCGTGCGAGGGCAGCCTGTCTCTGCCAATGGGCCATATTCATCACGTGGATACTCACGTTTCTGGCTATGGGGGGAGAGTTCGACAGATACATGTTCGGCCCTGTCCCTGACGGAGCGGCACACGCTTGGCTGAGGGGTGCGTCGGCGATTGCCTTCATGCTCGGCTTTGTTGGTACCGCAGCCAGGTGGGCCTGGTATAGAGGGTACAACCGTGCGAAAGAGGGGGGTGAGCCGCCACAGCTGCACCCCTTTGACTTCTGAGAAGCGCCCGTCTACGAGATACCCGGCTTCTGTGAAGCTATGCGGCCACAGGACGATGCCGTAAGAGGAGGCGAGGGAATGAGAACCTGGCGCTGGTATTCGAAGCTGCTGTTTGCGCTATTGGTGACGGCGTTCGCCTACTTCGTGTGGCCTACGCCGTGGAGGTACCACGATTTCGACGGGGTGCCGTTTCGTTCGCATCGCCTGACTGACAGAGTGCAGGTGCTCGGGTATAGGGGGTGGGAGGACCTTGCGACGAAGGCCGCTGACAAGGCGGTTGCGGCCGAGCGCCAGCAACCGGAAGAGGGAACCGTAGGCGATGTCGCACGTAAGCAGGGAGGGCGTACCTGGGGGGAGCTTGCACGTGAGAGGAACATGAGTGCGCGTAGGTGGGCAGATGTCGCTTTGATGGCCGTCGGCGTTGCGGTGGGGCTGGCTCTGTTCGCCTTGGGGTTGCGGGCATGGTGGCGACAGTGGCGGACCCTCTGAGACCGGTGACCTTGGCGCGCGATGACGCTGGGTCGCAGTGAAGTGCAGGGCAACCTGCGGGGCCCTGCCAAGGGTTAGAAAGGAAAGAGGAAGATGGTCAGAGAGAAACTTCTGGTTGCACTTGCCGTAGTCTGTCTACTCGTAGCAGTTGGGGCCGTAGGGTACGGAGCGGGGAAGGCGAGCGATGTTCCGGAGGTAGTGCGGGCGCAGAGGTTCGAGGTGGTGGACGGGGAAGGGAGAGTGCGCTGGATTCTCGGTGTGAGTGGGCTAGACCCCATACTGTTCATGGTGGGGCGGGATGGCAAGCAGGTCCGGGCAGAGCTCTCCATGGCACCCGACGGCAATGTGAGGCTGGGGATTCTGGACCGGCAGGGGGAGTTGCGTGCAATGCTCCAAGGACCGGGACTATCAGAGACGGGGAACGACGGATGGGGCAGGTCGGCGGAGCCGTCGCTCGTGCTGTCTGACCAAGACGGCAAAGTGTTATGGTCGGCGCCCTGAGGGAGAGGTGCGAATTCGCGACCAGAAGGCTGACAGTTCGCGGTCCAATGTGGTCGGATATCGCCGGTCCGCAGAGCTACAACAGGGCGGCCACTAGCTTGTAGGTTCGCGGTCTCGCGCGGTAGAAATGGACGTCAAATCACCTCGCACGGGACGACTTGGTAGGTGCGAAAAACTTAGGGAATACCTGGGAAAAACAGGTGTGATGGATAGGCTCGTTGCGTTCCGCGGTAGCTCAATCGGCAGAGCGGGTGGCTGTTAACCACTAGGTTGCAGGTTCGAGTCCTGCCCGCGGAGCCATCTCTTTGTTTCCTCATCACCGTGCTTTGGCGCGCTCACATCTGCAGCCGAAGTGGACAACTGCACGCCGGTAGTACCTGACCTCTTTGATAACATCGCAAACCCTCGTCCCCCCCCGCCTAGTTTCCGTTGCTGGCCGGCCCCACTGCCCGAAGATCGTCACCAATCGGGGTCTATTACGCTCAAGCTAGCACGGTTGAGAGAGGCACAACCTCGGTGCCGACACAGACATCGCGTGAACTACTTCAGCCCAGTGCTCGCCAGGCCCCGGACGAACCAACTCTGAAACAATAGAAAGGCGATCATGACGGGCGCCACCATCATGACGCCAAATGCCAGAATATCGCCCCAATTGATGGGCGGTAAGGTGTAGAATTCGGCGATGGCGACAGGGAGAGGGCGATAAGTTTCTTCTGTGGTGACCATGAGAGGCCATAAATAGCTGCCCCAGATCATCAGGGCCATGATGACCGCGACCGCAGCGAAGGCCGGTTTCGCGTTGGGTGTGACGATCGTCCAGAAGGTACGCCAAGGACCGGCACCATCCATCTCTGCTGCTTCCTCCAGCTCCCGAGGGATGCTGAGGAAGTAGCTGTAGAAAAGGTAGATAGAGAACGCATTGGCGATGAACGGCACAATCTGCACCTGATAGCTATTCCGCCAGTTGATCAGGACAGCCTCATAGAATAGAGGCACCGCGATTGCCTCGAAGGGCAATATCATAAGGGCGAGCACCAACGCGAATACAGAGTCTCGACCACGCCAGGAACTTCGTGCAAAGGAGTAGCCTGCCATAGAGTTGATGACCAGGCCGAGCGCTACCGTGGCTGTGGTAATGAAGAGCGAGTTGAGCATAAAGCGGCCAAAATCCACTCTCACAAAGACATCTTTGTAGTTCTCGAAGGAAAACTTTCCAGTAAATAGCCCAACGATGGAGCTCGTTTCTTTCAGCACTACTTCGTCTGGCTTCAAACTACCGACAAGCATCAGAATGACGGGTCCCAGCATGACTGCAGCGCATAACCCGAGCACGGCGTACGAAAGCACCGTCTTGAGAGCCCTGTCAAAAGTCCGCTTCATGCGTCTACCACCTCTTGCGAAAGTCGGCGCTGTACCATCGTGATTCCCAGTACCATGAGGAAAAACACCACTGTAATGGCTGCTCCACGCGCGACCTGCTGGCGTCGGAATGTAGACGTTACCGCCTCGAACATGATCGTCGTCGTCGCGTTATTTGGTCCTCCTTGGGTTAGGATATATATCTGATCGAAGAGGCGGAACGCCAATATCGTCGTGATGAACACCGTGGTGATGAGCGTGTTTCGAAGTTGTGGCAGCGTCACATGCCAGAACTGTTTCCATGCCGTGGCTCCATCGATGGACGCAGCCTCATAGAGGTGATCTGGAATACTTTGAATGCCGGCCAGCAGGATGAGCATCTGGAGGCCAACCCCTTGCCATATGGACATGAGGATGATCGCTGGCAATGCCAGGGCGGGATCATGCAAGAAATCCTTTGCGGCCCATGCGCCAAGAGTCATCTGGTGTAGTAGCCCATTCAGCGCCCCATCTACGCCCGGCGCGTAGATGAGACTCCAGACAACAGCTACCAGGGACATTGGGAACACGACAGGCATAAAAAACGCCGTGCGGAACAGCGTCACTCCCCGTAGCCTCTGATTGGCCAAGAGCGCCAGCCCCAGAGCCAGGGCCGTCTGAATCGGCACGACGCTCACCGCAAAGACCACGTTGTTGAGAATGGCCCTCAGCACGCTTTCGTCGGACAAAATCCGGACAAACTGCTGATGGCCGACCCATTCGGTAGGAAGGGGACTTCCCAGGCGTAGGTTTGTGAAACTCAGGAAAACTGCAATGAGGAACGGAACCGCTACGAACAGCGTCAGCCCGGTGAGGGCCGGCAGCGCCATGAAAACAGCAATAATCGAATTCTTCCGCATACCTTTCCGGGTGGTGTTGAAATGTGCGTTACGGCCCCTCAGCGAAGATTGCGATAGCCTTGATTGTCACTGATATCCTGGTCTATTTCTCGCGCGGCATCCGACAACGTCTCCTGGACGTCGGCACCGTGTCTGATCTGCTGGAAAGCTCTCTCGAATACGGTGGTGATCACCGGATAGGCTGGCGTTGCTGGCCGGGGGACTGCACTTTTTTCAAGTTGACGGACGAAGAGATCGAGGGGCCCATCGTTCTTGTACTTCTCGGACATGGCAATCGCTGTACGCGTGGCGGGTACGGCGCCGTTTGCATTCGCCATGGCGAGAACCTCATCCGGTTCGAGTAAGAACTCAAGGAACTTCATCGCTGCCTCGGGGTGCTGGGCTTTTGCGGTTATGCTCCAGTTCCAAGAACCCATGCCTGTCTTCGATCCTTCGCCGAAATCCGGTAGCGGGATGAGAACGAGGTCATCGCCGATGTTCTCGTGATAGCGATTGTAGTCCCAGTGGCCGGACCACGAAAGCGCCACGCGACCATCGATGAAACTCCGATCGTCGAGATTGGGGTCCACATAGCCCTTCTGGAACCACGCTTGGATATGCTTCATGGCCTCGATTGCCTCTGGGCTATCCAAAGAGCCCTTTGCCTTTTGATAGGTGTTTCGTTCTATGAGATCACCGCCAGCAGATTGGACGACCGGCGAGAACGCATAGCAATACCATTCTCCCGTGTAGTTCACTTTGAGGTCCAGCACAGCGTGATCTTGGTCTTTCTTTGCCAGCGCCTCGAGGAGCGAGTCGAATTCCTCTACCGTCCATGCGTCGTCGATGGTTTGTGGTATGCGAGCTCCAACCTCGGCCAGAAGGGACTGGTTTGCATAGAGGCAGAGCCCCGAATCGAAGGTGCCAATGGAGTAGCGATTCCCACGATATGATCCCTGCTTTAGGATGGAAGGTAGAAGGTCGTTTCTGATCTCCTCTGGCAACAGATCATCGATGGGCAGTAGGTGGCCCTGCCACACGTAGTTATAGAGAAAGGGCCCATCGAAATCGAGCAGATCCGGTAGGTCATTGGAGAGAGCGGCGGCCTGGACCTGGGCATTGTAGGATCCCTCGGGGATAACGGTGAGGCTCACTTCCACTTCGTCCTGACTTTCGTTGAAGCGATTTACTTGGTCCACAATCGTATTTCGCTCAGGTTCTTGGCCTGAGTGCATCCAAACCGTGACGAGGGTTCTGTCGGCAATCTCAGGCGGCCTGGAGCCGCCCCCACATCCCGCCAGTGCAACCAGGTAGATAAGGCAAAGCGCGGTTGAGGTTCTCAGCCGGCGAGCGGATTCAGCGCGTCGCAGATCCATGTCCTATACTCCCTTGCCCCTGGTTAGCGTCTGGGTATTGCCGGACTATTCTTCATAGATGCTGACCGGCTGCATTCGCAAGTCATGGCAGGCATGGATGAAGCCTGATGCTGACCAAGCTTGAAAGCACTTCCCCATCGGCTTGCCGGTGAATCCGTGCAACCATTCGTTGAACTCCCACTCCTGCGCGGTGCCGGACTGATTGGCGAGGGCCAATCGATAGAGCTCACGCTGGGCAATGTCTCGTAACCCGAGGCGGTTGATGAACCGCACCCATTCCGCACCAATGAAGGGCCAAATCCCTCCGTTATGATAGTGGTCCGGCAGATTGAGCAAATTGACCAAGTAGTAGGGCCGCCAGTCTGATTCGCCAGGATCCACGGGAGGATAAAGATTCGCGACCGGCCACGGATCGTTTACCCCGACTCCCCAAAGGTACCGGAAGACGATCTTGGCTCGGTCGAGATCCAACACGTGGAAGAGCGCCGCCAACAGATTCCCGTACACGTCACAGCGCCAATCGAAAGCGAATGGAGATATTTCAGCGAGAAGGTAGTGCGTATTCCCCAACGTGTATTGCTGATCTCCAAATGTACGGTTATTCCAGTCGCAGGCCGTGGTCGGCCAGAACTTGCGCAGGATCGCCTCTTTGATCGTCTGTGCCCAGCTCAAATAGTCCGTCGCCTTCTGGTAATCTCCAACGAGTTCATTCATCCGACCAAAGCAAAGGTTCGCTCGATACCAAAGGACTTCGTCATATAGAACGTTGTAGCTCCGCCCGAAGAGATCGGTCCAGTCTCCAGCTTCGGGAATTTCGAGCAAGGCGTCGTTGTTGCCGTCATGAGCGCTCAGCCAGTCCATGCTGCGCTGAAGCGTGTGCATCCACTCTCGGAGAAAATCGAAATCCCTGGTTGCCCGAACAAATTGCTCGAAGGCAATGATCACCCACAAGCCGCTATCTATGGCACAGATACCGCCGACCCCCGAGTATTCCGGCGTCTCGTCTTCGAGCCTAAGGTACGTCGGAATCTGGCCGCTTGCAGAGAGATTGCTCAACAGTGAAACGAGCGTCTGTCTCTGGCAGTTTCGAATCGCCTCGTCCTGGAGACCGAGCGTATTGATGATGGTGATGCCTCCATCTCGCCCCCATACGCTCCCGTAGTTCTGATCCATGTCATGGAACTGATTGTCTTCAATCGAACATGCCGAGAATCCGAGAGGAGTGACGTTTCGGTGCAACGCCTCCAGCGCCTTTTCATAGGCAAGTTCCACCAGACTCAATTCGTCTGATGAGAGCAACTGAAACTGAGATGGTTCGAAGAGGCGCGATATTTCAGGATCGAAGTGTTGAGACGCAACAATTCTCCCCTCGACCAGCGCTATCTCATCGATGACACCGTAATGTTTCAATCCTTCAAGTACGCCTTCAGCGAACGGTTTTCTAGAGACGTACGTTGGCAGAACTACGGTCGCTTGAAGCAGCTCGGGTTGCGCATTCTCTACGACGATTCCACGCACTCCCTGAATAAGAAACATGGAGCTGTCGTTGCCGGTGTCGCCGGCCACGATGGTCTCTTCCGGCGCTATGCCAATATGGTCCATCAGCCATTGCAGGCTGTTGCCCTTGTTCGCAAACTTGGGTACGATGTCGAGATCGCGAGAGCTGGAGTAGATGATGCTCACCTCGAGGCCGGCAGCCTCTAGCTGGGCTTCGAGTTCATCCATTTGCTCGGTCGTCGCTTTGTACCAGTACCAACTCGACTTGAATGGATGTTGATACTGCTCCGGCTGTTTTGTAATGTCTTGTCGAGAAGACAGCACCGAGTTGACTTTCGCAAGGTCCCAGTCAACAGCGAGGCTATCATTGAATGCTCGAAGCGTCTCATTCTTTTCCACGTCGAAAATTGTTGTGCCGACACCGGAGATCACGTAGTCCGATTCGGGCAGACCCGATTTGGTCACCGTGGTCAGGGTGTCTTTCAGAAGACGGCCCGAGTTGTAGCAGAGCAGCGGACGCCGCTCTGCGGGGATACGCTCCCAATTCTCTCGAAATGCTCGGGGAGCAGCCGGATTACCGAGCAGGGTGCCGTCCAGATCTGATGCGAAGAGCTTACACAGCATCATGATGACACATTACGAAACCTTTTCTGGATTCAACGCAATGGCTATCGGACTCGTGGAGACCGTAGCTGCGGCATCGATTAGCTGCTGCGCTATACCGGTCCATGCGAAAAGACCTCGAACTAAGCGCGCGCCGTTATGCTGAAGGCGCGTGCGAAGCGTCCGATAACGCAATCCCTTTACCATAGTAATACCCAAATCCTCCCTATCGAATGGATCGGCAAAGAGCGCATTCTCACCGTACTTGAGTATCCTGTAGAGCCCGCCGTGGATCGTGAGCACAACAGGGGTACCGCTCGCCATCGCCTCAATGGCGGTCATGCCAAATGGTTCGTATCGGCTGCTCAGCACAAACAAGTCAGCCGCTCGATAGTAGTCTGCGAGATCATCGTCCGAGATATAGCCGGCGAACTCGACGCGATCTTGCAGGTTGTGCTTCCTCCTGATGTCCTGCAACTCCCGATATATCTCTTCCTCCTCTTCGGTTCGATCCTCGTGACCGATAGCAAGAAAGAGATTGGCGTCGGAATCTCGTTCCGCAACGAGCTGGAAGGCGTCAACGAGCAGGTCGAAGCCCTTGTTGCGTGCCAGGCGGGCGACCGCGAAGATGACGTTGCCATGGAAGCCAATCCGGTTGCGTATAGCCTGCCTTGTTGGTGTGCCGACGGAGAAGAAGCGGTTGTCGTCATACCCTGGCGGAATCATGCGAAGAGACTCCGCAGGCACTTCATAGTGTTCGGTTAGAAAATCAACCTGCACCGGTGTTGTCGCAATGACACAATCACATTCTCGATACAGGCTTCGCTCCTCACGGATGCGCTCGAAGAAGTTGTATTTTTCCTCGAAAGTATCCACCTCATCTGCTGCATCCTTCTCCATGCGCTGCTTCTTCCAGAGTCCAAGCGAATGGGGAGTGTGAAGATGGGGCAATCGCGCGAACCGACTGATCTGCTGACCGGCGATGCCAGCATCCCAATAGTGGCTGTTGATGAAAGCATACTTGAGTCGACGCCTACGGATGTAGTTCAAGGCATTGTGCATCCACTCCGGAATATGCCGACAGAGGTACTCCTTAGGTATGAATTCGGTGCCTCCACAAGGGACTCGGATGATTCGAACGTTTTCGCTGACTTCGTCCGTCTCGGGTTGATCTTCGAAGCGTCGCGTCCAGATGTCGACCTTGTAGCCCAGCTCCCCCAACTTCCTCGATAGCTCTAATACGTACACGACTTGCCCCCCGGTGTCTGGGGCTCCGAGTGGCGGA